>FTDB01000824.1_pt1 | contig 46557 bp, 36 predicted proteins | sample 1639741 | NCBI WGS metagenome assembly FTDB01 (sample SAMEA3914869, study PRJEB12502) | metagenome | biome: forest; material: soil | place: USA | collected 2012-03-12 | depth 0.1 m | reverse complement strand
GGCCCAGGCCGATCACGTCGACGCGCGCCTTTTCGGTCCTGGTTTCCTGGCTCGACAGCACGCGCCAGACAAGGAAGCCGGCGCCGATGGCGACCGGCACGTTGACGAGGAAGATCGAGCCCCAGCCGAAGGTATCGCACAGGCTGCCGCCCAGCATCGGCCCCATGACGGGCGCCACCAGGGTGGTGATGGCCCAGATGCCCATGGCGGCCGGCTGCAGCTTCTTGGGGAAGATGGTCAGCAGCAGGGTCTGCGACAGCGGCATCAGCGGGCCGCCGCAGAAGCCCTGCATGATGCGGGCGATGACCAGGACGTTGAGCGACGGCGAGATGCCGCACAGGAAGGAGGCGATGCCGAAGCCGATCAGGGCGGTCGAGAACACGCGCACCGTGCCGAAGCGCGAGGCCAGCCAGCCGGTCAGGGGCACGCTGATCGCCTCGGCGACGGCATAGGAAGTAATGACCCAGGTGCCCTGCGAGGTCGAGACGCCCAAGGCGCCGGCGATGTTGGGCACGGAGACGTTGGCGATCGAGACGTCGAGGATGGCGACGAAATTGGCCATGGCGAGCAGGATGCCGCACAGCCAGAGCGTCAGGCCGGTCAGCTGGATATTGCCGGCGGGGGTGAGGGCCGGGGTATCGGCCGTTGCTGCATTGCCAGACATGGGTCCAGCCTTTCCATTCATGCGCCTGAGACGGCGACTTTAAAACAAAGAGCCCCCACCACCACGACGCAAAGGGCGTCGCGGTCCCCCTCCCCAGCAAGCTGGGGAGGTATAAGATAAAGGCGAATCCTCTTCCCCTCCTTGTACCTCCCCACCTCCGGTGGGGAGGGGGACCGCGCCCATTCTTCATGGGCGTGGTGGTGGGGTTTCTTACTTGTCTTCAGGTCGCCAGCCGGTGTCGCTGGCGGCCTTGATTACTGCGTCACGTCGATCTTGGCGCTCATGCTTTCGCCGACGCGCAAGGGGTGCGATTGCAGTTCCTTCGGGTCGAGCGCGATGCGCACGGGCAGGCGCTGGACGACCTTGATCCAGTTGCCGGTGGCGTTCTGCGCCGGGATGATGGCGAAGGCCGAACCGGTGCCGCCGGACAGGCCGGCGACCTTGCCGTGATACTTGACCGAGCCGCCGTAGACATCGGCGGTCAGGATCACCGGCTGGCCGATATGAACCTTCTTGAGCTGCACTTCCTTGAAGTTGGCGTTGACGTAGGCGTTGCTGACATCGACGATGGTCATCAGCGGCGCGCCCACCTGGGTGCGGCTGCCGACATCGACCGTCTTCTTGGCGACAACGCCCGAGATCGGCGCGACAATGGTCATGCGGGTGAGATCGTTCTGCGCCTGCTGGAGCTTGATCTGCGCCGCCTTGACCTGCGGGTTGTCGCTGAGCGCCACATCGGAAATCAGGGCGGCGTTGGAGTTGCGGCTGCCCTGCGCCGCCTGGGCCTGGGCCTGGGCGGCATTGAGCGCGGCGGTTGCCTGGTCGACGGCGGCCTTGGCGTTGACCAGGTCCTCGCCGGCCACCGCGCCGATATCGGCCAGGGTCTTGCGGTCGTTATAGGCGGCCTGGGCCTTGGCGAGCGCGGCCTGGGCGTTGGCCACCTGGGCCGTGGCGGCATCGGTCTGGGCCTTCAGCGTGGCGTCGTTGGTGTAGTAGGTCGAAACCTGGCGCGTCACCTGGTCGAGCTGCGCCTGCGCATTGGCCATGGCCAGCTGGGCGTCGGTATCGTCGAGCACCACCAGCACGTCGCCCTGCTTCACCGTCTGGGTTTCGATGACGTTGGTCTTGAGCACCTGCGCCGAGACCTGGGCCGTCACGTCGGCGGTCGAGGCGTCGACATAGGCGTTGTCGGTCGAGACCGTCTTGCCGCCCTCGATCAGGGCATAGGCGCCATAGCCGATGCCCGCCAGCAGCACGATGCCGCCGAAGATCAGGAACAGCGGGCCGCGCGCGGGCGATGCGCCGGAAGGGCCAGAAGCAGGAGCCGGGGCGGGGGCGGGATTTTCGTCGCTCATGACTGTAACTCTTCCGGACTATTGCGAGTAACCGCCGCCGAGGGCGGCGATGAAGGAAATGCGGTCGGTATAGGCTTCGGCCTGCAGGTCGGACAGGGCGCTCTGCATGGCGATCAGGCGCGAATGGGCGACCAGGACGTCGATCTTGTTGGCGAGCCCCGATTGCAGGCGCGCCTTGGTCAGGTCGTAGCCGGCCTGGGCAGCGTCGACGCGCTGTTGCGCGGCCGCCAGTTCGGCGACGGTGGCCTGGGACTGGCTGGCGGCGTCGGCCACCTGTTGCAGCGCGTCCAGCAGCGTCTTGTCGTAGGTGGCGACGGCCGAGTCGTAGTCGGCTTCGTAACCCTTGTATTCGGCATCGAGCCGGCCCTGGTGGAACAGCGGCAGGCTGAGCGCCGGGCCGAAGCCGCCGATATCCGAGCCGTCGTCGAACAGGCTGTTGAAGCCGCCCTTGCTGAGCGCCTGCAAGCCGAAATAGGCGTTGAGCTTGAGATTGGGATAGTAGTCGGCCCTGGCGTATTTCAGGCCCTGGCCCTGCGCTTCCACGCGCGCCATGGCGGCCTGGACGTCGGGGCGGCGGCTGAGCAGGTTGAGGCGGACATCGGCCGGCAGGGTCAGCGGATCGGCCGGCGCCAGGGCCGGGCGCGTGATCGTCAGGCCGCGGTCGGGACCGGCGCCGACCAGCACGGCCAGCAGGTTGTCCTGCGCCTTGATCAGGTTGTCCATCGTGGCGATGCGGCCGTCGAGCTGGGCTTCCTCGTCCTGGACGGAAATCAGCGTGTCCTTGGGGTCGAGGTTGTGGTCGAAGCGCGCCTGTTCGAGCGAAAGCTTGATATCGACGCCGCGCTTGAGGTCGGCGAGGTCTTCGCGCTGGTCGTAAAGGCGGTTGAGTTCGATATAGGCCTTGGCGACGGCGACGGCGATGTCGCTTTTGGCGACCTGGGTGTCGAGTTCGGCGGCGCGCGCCGAGCCCAGGGCCGCCTTCAGGGCCGCATGGCTCTTGCCCCACAGGTCGAGGTCGTAATTGGCGTCGAGCGACAGCCGCGTCTGGTTCCAGTAGCCGTGCGGCAGCAGGTCCTTGGGCGAGAAGCCCGAGAAGCCCGGCACCTGGTCCGGCGTACCCATGTTGAGCGACGACTTGGTCTCTGAGGTCGAGGCGTTGAGCGTCAGGTCGGCGTCCATCGCCGCCTTGACCTGGTCGTTGACGGCCTCGGCCTTTTCGAGCCGGGCCTGCGCCGCCAGCACGTCCGGCGCATTGGCCAGGGCCTCGGTCATCAGGGCATTGAGCTGCGGATCGTTGAAGCCCTGCCACCACGCCTGGTCGGGCCAGGCGCCCGTCTGGCCGGCGAGCGACTGACTCGCGGCAACAGTATCGGCGTTCAGCGGCGTCATGGTCTGCTGCGTCGGCACCGAAGCACATGCCGACAGCAGCGCCAGACTGGCCAGGGCGCTGAAAAGCTTCAGGTTTCGCATACGGTAGGCGGGGGAGGCGGGATGCATGGGGGAGGACCTGCAACACAAAAAAGTGAACCGTACTGTACAGTTTCCTTTCTTTGCGCTAGGATGCGAATCAAGTCAAGCGTAAACTGTACGGTACGGTACAATTCTTTTATGAACTCGCCAACCCCTTCCTTCAAGGATATTCGCCGCGACCGCATTGTTTCGGTGGCGCGCGACGTTTTTTATGAAGTCGGCTATGCCGGCGCCTCGATGTCGATGATCTCCGCCCGTCTCGGCGGCTCGAAAGCGACACTTTACGCCTATTTTGCCAGCAAGGAAGAGCTTTTCGAAGCCATCATCCGCGAACAGTGCGCCGACATGGCCGCCCTGTTGCAGGCGCACATCGGCTCGGAAGACCTGCGCCAGACCCTGACCTTCCTGGCGCGCGAATTCATGGGCGCCGTCCTGTCAGACCGCACCATCCGCACCATCCAGCTTGTCATCGAGGAAAGCCACCGCAATCCGGGCCTGGCCGCCCTGTTCCACAGCGTGATGGAAAGCCAGGGCCGGTCGGGCATGGAGCTGCTGCTGCAGACCGCGCACAACAAGGGCCAGATCAACGCGCCCGATATCGGCGAGGCGACGGTGGTGCTGAAAAGCCTGCTGTTCGGCGATTGCCACTTCAAGCGCCTGCTCAATCTCGCGCCGGAACCGTCCGAGGGACAACTGCATCGCCAGATCGACCGCGCCATCGACGTTTTCATGACCTATTACGGCACGGAACCGAAATAGCAAATTCACGGTCGCCACGACGCCCTCTCCATGTTAACAAATAACACATCAGGGAGGGACATCATGACATTACCGAACCTTGCCAGGGCCTTGGCCGTGCTGCCTCTGGCGCTTGTCCTGATGCAATGCGACAGGATCCACGCCCTGTTCAAGCCGAAGCCAAGCCCTTACGCGTTCGATGTCACCCTTCAGGTGTCGCCGGAAGGCGAAGCGGCGCTGAAGCACAGCCAGGGACTTTACGTCAAGGCCTCGTACTATGGCTACGCGGCGCCCGCCTGGCGCGCCCAGGCCGACAACCTCAACCGGCTCTATCTCGGCGATGAAAGCTGGAACTATCCCAGCACGGCCCGGCGGATACATCTGCACGGCGAGCCCATCGACACTTCCGTGCTGCCGCATACCACCGACGGCCAGGCTTATGTCGTGCTTTCGATCAACGGGCTGGTCGGCGGCCCCGACGATGAAGACCTGCTGAAGTGCCACGACTATATCGGCACGGTCCAGTTCGCCCGGGAGCACCCCCAGGTCCTGCAATGCGAGTTCGATTCCGAGGATTATTGGGAAAACGTCGCCGCCAGCGCCGAATCGTCATCGCAATAGCCCGGCCGTTCAGGCGTTCGACGGCAGGCGTCCGGCTTTATTAACCTCCGCCCTCAAAAACCTTAATCTTGGCGTGTGGTTAAGCGATATATTTACAAATGGGTAAGCCTTTTTGGTTAACGTCGCCGTGAATCACAAAGGTCTACCCATGCCCCAGTTCGCTCAACACGCCGCGCATTCCCAAGCCATGCAAGGGATTCAGGACCCGACTCAGGAGCGCGAGCCCGAATTCGGCCGCATTGCCCGGTCGCTGTGCGAACTGGCGACCGGCGTCTTCGACGTGCCGCTGGCCATCTGCAAGATCTATGAAGGCGGCCAACTGGTCATCAAGGCCAGCGTCGGCTTCACCAACGAAGCCCTGCTCGACGATCTTTCCTTCTGCCAGCGCAAGCTGGTTCCCGGCGAAAGCCTGTTGATCCCCGACGCCACCGCCGATGCGCGCTACTTCCTCGAAGCCGCCGTGCTCAACGCGCCGAAACTGCGCTTCTACGTCGATATCCCGCTGGTTTCCGACGGCGTGGTGCTGGGTGTGCTCTGCCTGTGCGAGCGCCAGCCGCGCCACGACTTCACCGCCTCGAAGCTCAACCTGTTCCGCCAGTTCGCCAACAATGCCGCCACCACCCTGGCCCTGGCCCAGACGGCGGCCTCGGGCAACGCCGCCTTCGAGCTGAAGTCGCAGCAGCAGCGCTTCGACCTGGCCCAGGACATGACCGGCATCGGTTACTGGTCGGTCGACCTCAAGACGCGCGACGTCACGTGGTCGAAGGGCCTCTACGCCGTCTATGGCCTGTCGCCCAAGACCTACAAGCCGCGCGTCGCCACCCAGCTCGATATCTACGAGCAGGCCGATCAACAGTTGATCATTGACAAGTTCCAGCGCGCCGTCAACGCCGGCGAGGAGTTCGACTTCAATGTCGACATCCTGCGCCGCAAGGACAAGATGACGCGCACCATCCGCACCAAGGGCGGCGTGGAACTGGGCGACGACGGCAAGCCGGTCCGGCTTTACGCGGTGGTGCGCGATATCTCGGAAGGCGTGTCCGACCAGGAGGAACTGATCAAGGCGCGCATGGCGGCCGAGGATATCAATGACGCCAAGACCGAGTTCCTGACCCACATCACCAACGAGCTGCGTTCGCCGCTCAACAACATCCTGGGCTATGCCCGCCTGCTCAACGAGCAGCGCTTCGACAACCCCGACGTCGCCAGCTACACGCTGAACCTGCTCAAGTCGGCCAAGGCGTTGCAGTCGCTGGTCAAGGACACGCTCGACGTCACCAACCTCGAAGCGAATGCGCCGCGCGATATCGAGCACGCCCATTCGCGCGAGGACACCGTCAACGTCGCCAGCCTCGTCAAGGACGTGGTCAACCAGTTCGCCGCCCAGGCCCAGGCCAACCAGACGCGCCTGACCGCCCAGTTCGTCGATTTCGACAATCCTTACGCCCAGCTCGACGCCATGCGCCTGCGCCAGGTGTTGCAGAACCTGATCGGCAATGCCTGCAAGTTCACGCGCGGCGGCCTGATCAACGTCACGGCCAGCCAGGTGACGGTCGACAACACCTTCGGCAAGTCACCGCAGACCCTGCTGCGCATCGGCGTGCGCGATACCGGCATCGGCATGAGCGAAGATCAATCCTTGACTCTTTTCAGCGGCGGCACCGACATCACCGATAACCGCAAGGGCCAGGCCGGTCTCGGCCTGTCGATCTCGAAGGCGATCGTCGACCTGCTCGGCGGCCAGATCGGCGTCGTGTCGCGCCTCGGCGAAGGCGCCAACTTCTGGTTCGAAATCCCCGTCGCCTGGGTGGCCGCGCCCGCCAAGGTCATCGAGGCCGCGCCCTATGCCGCCAGCATCCCGCAGCCGATGCCGCGTCCCCTGCGCGCGCCGATCGATACCGTGCGCTCGCAGATCGCCGCCGCGCCGGCCCCCAGCCGCGCCGCGCCGGTCGACGAGGACCGCATCAATCGCGAGTACCTGCGGGCTCTCCTGCAGGATATGAAACTCGACATGCAATAGCCGCCGCGCCTGAAAGGCCTGGCCCGATTTTGTTCGCGTAGCGTAAGAAGCGTGAATGCGCCCCGTGGTCACAGCGGGGCGCATTTTTCATGCGTGAAAAGGCGCGCCGCGGCCAAACCCAATGTTAAACCTTCTCGGTTAAGCTGACCGTCCGCGGCCCGCGTGAAGAGGCCGCCTCGGGGACGTTTGCATGACCGACGACTACAAAGCCCAGCGCGACAGCTACATGGCCTTTTCGCTGGCCGCCGCCGACCTGCTCGTCGAGGTCGACGCGCAGTTGAAGATCGTCAGGACGGTCGGCGCCACCCAGGCCCTGCTCAACGAACAGACCGGCGACATCAAGGGGCGCAGCGTCTGCGACCTGTTCGCGCCGTCCGATCGTTCCTTCGCAAAACGCCTGCTGGCCAAGGCACAGAAGGTCGGCCGCATCGAGCCGTGCAGCCTGCAACTGGACCAGGGCAACAACAGCAAGCCGCTGCTGGTCAATATGGGCGCCTGCCACCTCGCCACCCAGGACAACAAGACCTATGTCAGCCTGACCGTGCTGTCGAGCGCCGCCAAGGGCGGTTCGGAACAGCGCGACGCCAAGACCGGCCTGCTCGGCATGGATGATTTCCGCAGCATGGCCGAAAAGGCGCTGGAGGACGGCGCCAAGGCGCCGAAGGAAATGAAGATGGTCCGCCTGGCCGGCCTGTCGCGCGCCGTGCGCGGCCTGCCGTCGGCCCAGGCCGACATGGTGCTGGGCGAGATCGGCTCGGTGCTGCGCGCCCAGTCGGCGGGCGGCCAGTCGGCGGCGCGCCTGTCGGAAGAAGAATTCAGCTACCTGCCGCCGGCGCGCGGCGACACGGCCACGCCGGAAAGCCTGAGCCGCGACTTCAAGGCGATCGCGGTGGCCGCCGGCCTGGCCGAATCGAGCCTCAACCCGACGGTCATCAGCCTGGAACTGTCGACCGGCACGCTCGACCAGGACAGCGTGGCGCGCGCCCTGTCGCACGCCCTGACCAATTTCTGCATTCCCGAAAACGCGCCGATGCGTTCGCTGGAACAGGGGCTGAAGTCGGCCATGGCCGAGACCGTCAAGCACTTCGATGCCATTCGCAACCTGCTGGAAGGCCACAACTTCACCCTGTTCTACCAGCCGGTCGTCATCCTGGCCGACCGCAGCGTCCATCACTACGAAGCCCTGATGCGCTTTCGCGACGGCCGCAGCCCGTACGAAACCATCCGCCTGTCCGAGCAACTGGGCCTGGTGCCCGATTTCGACCTTGCCGCCGCCCGCGAGGCCATCACCCTGCTCAACCAGCGCGAAGACGTCAGCATCGCCGTCAACGTGTCGGGCCAGTCGGTACAGAACGAAGCCTTCCGCGAGAACCTTCGCCAGTTGGTCCTGCCCTATCGCAACCTGCAGAGCCGCCTGATGTTCGAACTGACCGAATCGGCCGAGATCGTCGATCTCGACGCCGCCGGCACCTTCCTGCGCTGGTTGCGCCGCACCGGCTTCCAGGTCTGCCTCGACGATTTCGGCGCCGGCGCCGCGGCCTACGCCTACCTGCGCCAGTTCGACGTCGATTACGTCAAGATCGACGGGCCGTTCCTCAGGGATGCGCGCGACAACCCGCGCCAGCGCGCCCTGGTCCGCTCGGTCAGCCACCTGTGCAAGGAGCTGAAGTCCGAAGTCGTCGCCGAGATGATCGAGGACGAGGAGATGGCGAAGCTGTGCATCGACATGGGCATCACCTACGGCCAGGGCTACCTGTTCGGCAAGCCCAAGCCGCAGATCGAGATGCCGCGCGAACTGGTGGTCGGCAAGCGCAAGGGCTTCAGCGAAAGCTGGGGCTGATCGCCGTTACGTGCGTGCGCCGATGCTGAGCAGGCCGTCCGGCTTTTTCGTGAAACCCGAGGCATAAACCTGGTCGACGAGAGCGCGGTGGGCCGGCAGGTCGCGCACGGCTTGTTCGCCATAGTCGCGGATGCGGCGGAAAACGGCCTCGGCCGGCTCGGGATCCGGGAAACTGTGGCGGGCGGCGTCGAAGCGCGTTTCGAACTCCATGCCGTACAGGATGAACTGGTAGCTGAAATAGGAAAACGACTCGATGTCGCTCATGAAGTCGAAGCGGCTGGGCGGACGATGTTTCCAGAGCTCCAGCATGGCTTTCAGAGCCTCGGGAATGGAGGCTGCCGCCGCGTTGTCGCGCCAGAACGGTTCCTGGCGGCGCGTGGTGCAATAGTGCAGCTTGATGAAGTTGGTGATGTTTTCGCAGCGCATCTTCATCAGCCTGTTGAAGCGTTCGGCGCCGCTGTCGATGGGGCCGTCGAAGGCGAAGAACTCGGCCAGCATGCCGGCGGCGATCTCGATCAGCACGATGCCGGTCGATTCGAGCGGCTCGAAGAAACCCGCCGACAGGCCGATGGCGACGCAGTTCCGGACCCACTGGGTTTCGCGGTAGCCGGCGTCGAATTTGATCACGCGGCTGGAAACGTCCTTCGCCTTCGGCCCGACATAGTTCCGCAGGGTCGCCTCGGCCTGGTCGTCGGAGGTGTGGCTGCCGGAATAGACGTAACCGATGCCGCGCCGGGCATTCAGGCCGATATCCCACGTCCAGCCGGCGTCGTGCGCGGTCGAGACCGTATAGCTCTCGATCGCCTGGTCCTCGCTGTCGTACGGCACCTGGCAGGCGACGGCGCGGTCGGTGAACAGCACGTCGTTGACCGGCTTGAACGGCACCTTCAGCGCCTTGCCGATCAGTTCGGCGCGCTGGCCGGTGCAATCGACATACATGTCCGCCGTCAGCCTGCCGTGCTCGGGCGAGTGGACGAAGGCGATGGCGCCGTCCTCGCCGATCCCGACCTCATCGATCGTGCCCTTGATATGACGCACGCCCAGTTCGGCGCCGACCTCGGTCAGCAGCCGCGCGAACTTCATGGCGTCGAGGTGGTAGGCGTACTGCAGCGGCCCCTTGTAGTCGCCTTCGTGGCCGCGCTTGGGGGCGCGCATGGCTTCGGCGACGCGCTGCTGGAAGGAGACGGTAGCGGCGAAGGGGCCGCGCGAGGCCTTGTCCTGCAGCAGCCAGTAGGAGGTCAGGATGGGCGCGTTCGGCCCCCAGGGGTTCTCGAACGGGTGGAAGTAGTGGCTGTGTTCGCCGTTGACCGGCGTCCTGACCCAGTCGACGAACCTGATGCCCTGCTTGAAGGTGGCGGAGCACGCCTTCAGGAAGCGCGCCTCGCTGACGCCGATCAGTTGCAGGATGGTCTTGATGGTCGGGAAGGTGCCTTCGCCGACGCCGATGGTGCCGATGTCCGGCGATTCGACCAGGGTGACCTCCGACCCGCCCGGCTGGTTCGAGCCCAGCACCTTGGCCATGCGGCACGCCGTCAGCCACCCGGCCGTACCGCCGCCCACGACGAGAAGAGAACGCTTGCCTGTCATAGTTTCCCCGGTATGTAACTTTGTTTTCTTAAACGCTAGCATGCTCGCCCTGCCAGCGGCAATAGCGCGGCCGGAAAGGCGGGTTCGGGTGCCGTGTCAGGTCTTGGCCAGGTCTTGGCCTGTGGCGAAATATTGCGTCGAAGCGCCCTGTGCGCAAAATTTTCCACTAACTGTATGATAAATATGATGTTTACTTGCCAGCCACAGGGCGGGCACAACGAAGACACGCCGTGGGTCGCACGGGGTGGAAAAGCGGCCGGTTGGTAACGCTACCTTTCCTGCCTGGCCGGCAATGCGTCGAAAGCGCGGCGCTACGGCGGCGCAGGTGTGACTTTTGCGCCATTATCGTTCTGGATTGTGGCCAAAGCGTCATATTCGCACTGGAAATTCTCGGAATTGTCCGATAACAATGAAAGACGAAATAATTAATCAGGTCGAGAAGAAGCGCGTTTTATCAGGAATTTCAGGCTCTTGGCGGGCCGTGTCGATCGATTTTTTTGACCGTAGGGTCAAAAAAACATCGATATCCGTGTTGCCATGATGTCCGGCAAATGACAGGGCGGTATCAACCTGTTTACCAAAGCGCTCTAAAAGTCGTCACGATTGCTGTTTTGTAACAACGGTCTACACCGGCGGGATCTCGGGCCCTCCGTAAGGACAATCAGGGAGAAGAAGTATGAGAAGTTCAAAAGCCCACCAGGGCTTGAGTCTGTTAAAGGGCGGCGTTTCGCTGGTAGCGCTCACGGCCCTGGCGGCGGCTTTCGCGGCGCCGGCCATGGCGCAGGATGCAGCGGCCACCACCGGCACGACGGCCTCGGCCGATCAGGGCACGGAAGTCGTCGTCGTCGGCGTCCGCCGTTCGCTGAAGTCCGCCCAGCAGATCAAGAAGGACGCCGATACGGTCGTCGACTCGATCACCGCCACCGACATCGGCGCCTTCCCCGACAAGTCGGTTTCCGAAGCGCTGCAGCGCGTGGCCGGCATCACCGTGTCGCGCTTCGCCGCCACCTCGGATACGGCCCACTTCTCGGCCGAGCCGTCGGGCGTTCTGGTTCGCGGCCTGTCGCAGGTCCGCTCCGAATTCAACGGCCGCGACACCTTCTCGGCCAACTCCTCGCGCGGCCTGTCCTGGGGTGACGTTTCGCCCGAACTGATGGCCGGCGTCGACACCTACAAGAACCAGACCGCCGACCTGATCGAAGGCGGCATCTCCGGCTCGATCAACCTGCGCACGCGCGTGCCGTTCGACTCGAAGGGCCAGCTGATCGCCCTGTCGGCCGACTATGCCTATAACGACCTGTCGAAGAAGGGCGATCCGGACATCTCCGGCATCTATTCGAACCGTTGGGACACCAGCGCCGGCGAATTCGGCGTGATGGTCAACTACGCCTATTCGAAGGTCGAAACCGATACGCAGGGCGCCCAGCTCCAGCGCATCAAGATTTTCGACTCGAGCGTCTTCGGCACCCCGGTCACGGCGGCCGACCCGCTCGGCCACGCCTACATTCCGTCGGGCGTGACCTTCCACGACACCCTCTATACCCGTACCCGCAAGGGCCTGGCCGCCGCCGCCCAGTGGCAGAACCACGACCACACCCTGCTGGCGACGCTGCAGTACAACGACTCCAGCTACCAGAACGACTGGGAAGAGCACTATGTTTCGGCGAGCGCTTTCGGCGTGTGGCAACTGCCGGCTGAAGACGTGTCGACCGACAAGACGGTGGTCAAGCCGCTGCAGCAATATGACGCCTCGACCGACAGCTGGACGACGACGCCCTTCACCTTCCGCAACGATGGCTTCTTCCAGACCGGTTATCAGGGCCAGAAGCTGAACAGCTCGACCGAACAGACCGGCTTCGGCATGAACGCCGCCGGCCAGCCCTTCTTCACCGGCTGCGCCAACTGGGGCGGCGACGATACGGCGACCTGCACCCGCCAGGCCTCGAACCTCGGCGTCGGCACCCGTTACGCCACCAACGTTGAAAAGACCCAGGACACGTCCTTCAACCTGAAGTGGGATCCGTCCGAAAAGCTGCACCTGAACTTCGATGTTCAGTACGTCCACTCGACCGTCGACAACTACGACATGACGTCGGACAACAGCACCTATGCCAACGTCTTCTACGACTACTCGGGCAAGTATCCCAAGATCACGGTCAACACGCCGACGACGGAGCAGAACTTCGCCGCGGACGCCGGTGGCGTTACCAACGTCCACAACTACCACTACGGCGACCTGATGGACCACGCCGAAACGTCGGAAGGCCATGAGTGGGCGACCCGTCTCGACGCCCAGTACAACTTCGATGGTGGCTGGCTCAACAGCTTGAAAGTCGGTGTCCGTTACGCCGACCGCGAGCAAAACCTGCGTTGGTCGATCTACAACTGGAACGGCCTAGTCCAGCCCTGGAACGGCCAGCCCGGTTACACGACCTGCTATTCGATGGATTCGGCCTGCTATCCCAAGGAATACGAATCGCTTGCCTTCAGCCCCGACCTGCTCGGCGGCGGCCTGATCAACGGCGCCAACAAGAACATGTTCGTCTTCACGAGTATGAACGCGATCAAGGACCGTTCGGGCTTTGCCGCGGCGATGAACGAAGTTGCGCTCAGCGACCTCTACAACGCCATTCCTGTCGGAACGGACGGCAAGACCGCCGCATCGAGCGGTGTGTCGTTCCACGGTTGGACGCCTCTGTGCAACCGCAACTCCAGCGATCCGCAGTGGGTCGCCACACATGCGGGCGATCCGGGTGACGTCGACGGCTGCTACCTGCAGCAGGAATTGACCTCGGTCAGTGAAAAGACGATCGCCGGCTATTTCGAACTGAAGTTCGGCGGCAACGACAAGCAGCTGTTCGGCAAGCCCGTGTCCGGCAACGCCGGCATCCGCTGGGTCCAGACCGAAGACGAAAGCCAGGGTTACGAATCGCTTCCGGGCACGTCGTGGTACCTGGGTCGTGGCGCCGAGGATGATCCCGATGACGGTTACTCGGTGAACTGTAAGGCGCCTGTCGATGGTCAGCCGCCCAACCCCAGCGTCGGCATCAACTGCGTGGATCTCGCCACGGCTCCGAACCTGTCCGCGGCGCTCCAATTCGCTGCCGGCGCGCGCACGACGCTCGACGCCGACGTCACGCACATCAACTGGCTGCCCAGCTTCAACATCAAGTTCAACCTTGATGACCAGTGGATCCTGCGTTTCGCCGCTTCGCGCGCCATGTCGCGTCCCGACATGGGCTATTTCAAGAACTTCGTGTCGGTCAGCGCGCCTTCGTTTGACGCCAACTGTCAAACGGCCGACGCCTGCACCATCGGCAGCAACGGCAAGGTGACGGATTACACGCCGAAGTGGTTCGCTTCGGCCGGTAACCCCGGCATCAAGTCGACGACGGCGGACCAGTTCGACATCTCCCTCGAAGATTACTTCGCGGCGGTCGGTTCGTTCACCTTCGACGCCTTCTACAAGAAGTTCCACGACTACATCGAGTACGGCGCCTACAACGTGCCGATCACCTCGAATGGCGTCACCGAGAACGTCCGCGTCAGCGGCCCGATCAACGGCGATGGCGCTTCGATCCGTGGTTTCGAAGTGGCCTACCAGCGCTTCTTCGACTTCCTGCCGTCGCCGTGGAATGGCCTGGGTATCCAGACCAACTACACGCACCTCAGCAACACCGGCATCAACAACACCCACGTTGCCAACGTTTCGGGCACGGGTGACCTGAACACCGGCGGTTCGGGCATCGACTCCTCGGTCGACGCTATCGATCCGCATGCCCTGGAAGGTCTGTCGGACGACTCCTACAACCTCGTCGGCATGTACGAAAAGGGTCCGTGGGCGGCGCGTCTGGCGTATAACTGGCGTTCCAAGTACCTGGTTTCGGCTTCCGACTGCTGCGTGGGTCTCCCCGTTTGGCAGAAGCAGGCCGGCTTCCTCGACGGTTCGCTGCGCTACAAGGTCAGCGACAACGTCGAACTCAGTGTCGAAGGCAGCAACCTGACCGGCACCGAGACCGTCCTGATGCAGCAGATCGAAGGCGATATCCCGGGCCACACCCCGAACGCCAAGCCGGTCCTGATGCCGAACGCCTGGTGGAAGAACGACCGTCGCTTCCAGGTCGGTATCCGCCTGAAGTACTAAACCGCTAAACCGGGTTGCAAAACCCGAACTCACCGGGTGCGCCACGGGCAACTGTGGCGCACCTTTTTCTTATCTGGCCTTTCGTCCGCGCGACTGACACATTTTTGACTTGTCATCGTCCGGCGTTGCGGCAATTCTCCAGCCTTGGCGGCGCACGGGCCAGCGGAAAACGTCCATCATGCCTTCCCCTTTCAGAGTTGTTATCGTCGGCGGCGGCACGTCCGGTTACATGTGCGCGGCTGCGATGACCGCCATGCTCGATCCCATGACCCACCGCGTCGAACTGGTGGAATCGGCGGAGATCGGCACTGTCGGGGTCGGCGAAGCGACCCTGCCGCATATCAAGGATTTCAATAACCTGATCGGTGTCGACGAAGCCGAGTTCATGCGCAAGACCGAGGCCAGCTTCAAGCTCGGCATCGAGTTCGTCGACTGGGGCAGCATCGGCAACAGCTATATTCACCCTTTCGGCGCCTTCGGCCAGACCTGGGGCGGCGTCGAATTCCACCATTACTGGACCAGGGCGCGCGCCGCCGGCATGGATGCCGGCGCGCTCGAGGATTACTGCTATCCCATCGTCGCCTCGCGCCGGCGCAGGTTCGAATTTCCGTCCGAGGATTCGAGCGCCATCCAGTCGACCTACGCCTACGCCTACCATTTCGACGCCGGTCTTTACGCCGCCTTCCTGCGTGAATTCGCCGAAGCCCGTGGCCTGCATCGCACCGAAGGCAAGATCGTCGACGTCAGGCTCGACCCTGCGAACGGCTATATCCGGTCGGTGGCGCTCGAAGATGACAAGACGGTCGAGGGCGACCTGTTCATCGATTGCTCCGGTTTCCGCGCCCTGCTGACCGGCGGCACGCTGAAGGTCGGCTGGGAAGACTGGACGCCCTGGCTGCCGTGCGACCGTGCCCTGGCCGTGCCGTGCGCGCGCAGCGACGACTTCACGCCCTTCACGCGTTCGACCGCGCTCGAAGCCGGCTGGCAGTGGCGCATCCCGCTGCAGCACCGCACCGGCAACGGCTACGTCTATTCCAGCCGTTTCATCAGCGACGACGAAGCCGCCGCCCGCCTGCTCGGCAATCTCGATGGCGAGGCGCTGGCCGATCCGCGCCCCCTGCGGTTCACCGCCGGCCGCCGCCTGTCGTCGTGGACGAAGAACTGCGTCGCCGTCGGCCTGGCCTCGGGCTTCCTCGAACCGCTCGAATCGACCAGCATCTACCTTGCCCAGGTGGCCATCACCAACCTGCTGCAAATGTTCCCCGAACGTACGATCGACACGCGTTTGTGCGATGAATTCAACCGTTTGGTCGATATCGAATACGCCCGCGTCCGCGACTTCCTGGTTTTGCACTATTGGGCCAATGCGCGCGACGACGGCGAACTGTGGAGCTATACGCGCAACATGACCGTGCCCGATACGTTGCTCGAGCGGCTGGAACAGTTCCGCCATCGCGGCCATATCCGCCAATACAAGGACGGCCTGTTTTCGCCGCACAGCTGGCTGGCGGTTTATGCCGGCCAGGGTATCCTGCCGCAGGGCTACGACCGCCTCGCCGATGCCATCAGCGCCGATGTCACCGCTGAAAAGCTGGCCGACCTGCGCCGGCGCATCGCCACCGCCGTCGACGCCATGCCGACGCACGCCGATTTCCTGCGCGATTTCTGCCGTGTGCCCGACCGTAAACCCGTCCGCGCCGCCATGCCGGCAGGCGGCGTGCAATGACGGCCGCCACCGCACCCCGCAAGGTCGTCATCGCCGGTCGCGACGCGGCCGCCTGGCTGACCGCGCTCGCCCTGCAGCGCGCCTTCGCGCCCTCGGGCGTCACAGTCGAAGTGGTCGAACTGCCGGGCCTGCTGCGCCCCTGCGATACCTACGCCTCGCTGCCGGCGCTGCAAGGTCTGCATCGCCTTCTCGGCCTCGACGAATACGAGGTTTTGAAAGCCACCGCCGGCACCTACAGCCTCGGCCAGAGCTTCGCCAATTTCTCACGCACGGCGCCGGCCTTTTTCCACCCCTACGGCACGCACGGCGCCGCCATCAACCGCGTGCCGTTCATCCAGCACTGGATGAGGGCGCGGGCCGGCGGCCTCAAGATCGATTTCGAGGACTTTTCCCTGACGGCGGCGGCGGCCAAGCAGAACCGCTTCTTCGTGCCGACCCACGAACTGAGCGGCCTGGGCACCTTCGACTACGGTTATCATGTCCGCGCCGGCGCCTATGTCGGCTACTTGCGCGCCACAGGCCTGCGGCGCGGTATTCAGGTAACACCGGCCCGTCGCATCGACATCGATCTCGATGCCGGGACCGGCCATATCCGCAGCCTTGTGACCGAGGCCGGCCAAGCCGTTGCCGGCGACCTGTTCATCGATGCCACCGGCGCCGAAAGCCTGCTGCTGGGTGGCGCGCTGAAAACGCCGTTCGAAAGCTGGTCGGCGTGGTTCCCCGACAACCGCATCCTGTCGGTCTCGGCCGATCGCCTGCGCAGCCTGCCGCCCTATTCGCAGGTAAGGGCGCTTTCCGAAAGCTGCCTCCTGCTGACACCGCTGCAGGACGCGACCAGCGTGCAGCACCTTTATGACGGCGACCATATGAAGGACTCGTCGGCGCTCGAAATGGCCGCGGTCGTATCCGGCCTGCGCCTGCGCGACGACGCCGTTGTGTCGCCCTTTGCCGCCGGCCGCCGCGCGGTCGCATGGTCGAGGAACTGTGTCGGCATCGGCGAGGCCGCCTGCGTCCTGTCGCCGATCGACAATGTCGGCCTGCACGCCATCCACCTCGGGCTCGTTCACCTGATCGGCATGTTCCCGGTCGATGATGATCTCGAACCGGACGCCGCCGAATATAATGCCGGCCTTCACGCGGCGCTCGGCCGCGTGCGCGATTTCCAGTTCGCCCATTTCAAGCTCAACCGCAATTTCGACCAGCCCTACTGGGACCATATCCGCAACGTCGCCGCGTCGCCGGAACTGGAGGCCAGGATCGAGCTGTTCAAGGCGCGCGGCCGCATCGCGATGTACGATGACGAAAGCTTCCAGGCCGACGACTGGATGTCGATCTTCCTCGGCCACGGCCTGGTCCCGCAAAGCCAGGATCCGCTGGCCGGCAAGACGCCCGACGCCGAGGCGATCGCCCACTTCCAGGGCCTGCTCGGTTTTATCCGCGACCAGGTGCGCGAGATGAGTTCGCACGATGCCTATGTCGAGCTTTACGCCGCCCGGGACTACGCCTAAGCAGGAAAAGTCATGAACAAGACCATTCGCAAGATCGTCATCGTCGGCGGCGGCACCGCCGGCTGGATGGCCGCGGCCCTGATGTCGAAATCGCTCGGCACGCAGAATTTCGACATCACCCTGATCGAATCGGAAGAGATCGGCACGGTCGGCGTCGGCGAAGCCACCATTCCGCCGATCATCCTGTTCAACGATGTCCTGGGCCTCAACGAGGATGAGTTCATCCGCGAAACCAACGCCACCATCAAGCTCGGCATCGAATTCGTCGACTGGAAGAGGGTCGGCGAGACCTATTTCCACCCCTTCGGCAATTTCGGCACCGACATGGACGGCGCCGGCTTCATGAATTTCTGGTTCCGCCTGCGCAAGATGGGCGGCAGTCCCGATTTCGGCCGTTTCAACGCCGAAACCCTGGCGGCGCGCGAAAACCGCTTCGGCCGCACCGTGGCCAACGAGCCGTCAGGCCAGCCCAAGGTCAACTACGCCTTCCAGTTCGACGCGGCGCTCTATGCCGCCTTCCTGCGCCGCTATGCCGAAGCGCGCGGCGTCATCCGCCAGGAGGGCATGATCGTCAAGGTCAACCAGGACGCGGACTCGGGCTTCATCACCTCGCTCGACCTCAAGAACGGCAAGACCGTCGACGGCGATTTCTTCATCGATTGCTCGGGCTTCCGCGGCCTGCTGATCGAGGAGACGCTGCACAGCGGCTACGAGGACTGGACGCGATGGCTGCCGTGCAATCGCGCCGCCGCCGTGCCGTGCGAAAAGGCGCCGGGCCCGATCACGCCCTATACGCGCTCGACCTCGCGCGAAGCCGGCTGGCAGTGGCGCATCCCGCTGCAGCATCGCACCGGCAACGGCTACGTCTTCTGCAATGACTTCATCAGCGAGGACGAGGCGTGCGAAAAGCTGCTGACGCGGCTGGACGGCAAGGCGCTGAAAGATCCCAAGGTGCTGCGCTTCGTCACCGGCCACCGCAAAAAGGTGTGGAACAAGAACGTCGTGGCGCTCGGCCTGGCGTCGGGCTTCCTCGAACCGCTCGAATCGACCTCGATCCACCTGGTCCAGGCCTGCCTGACGCGCCTGCTGGGCATGATGCCGCGCTCGGGCTTCAACCAGACGGTGATCGATGAGTACAATCGCCTCGTCGTCGCCGAATACGTCAACGTCAAGGACTTCCTGATCGCCCACTACAAGATCACCGAGCGCCAGGACACGCCGTTCTGGAAGCATTGCCACGACATGGATATCCCGGACAGCCTGAAGACGCGCCTGGAAATCTTCAGGAGCCAGGGCAATCCGATGGTCATGCCGATGGAGCTGTTCAAGGAGGCCAGCTGGTTCGCCGTGCTGATGGGGCAGGGCTTCCAGGTAGAGGATTACAATCCGATCGCCGACCATATTTCCGAGGACGAGCTGAAGCTGCGCCTGTCGCGCCTGCGCACCCTGATCTCGGATCGCGTCAACGGCTTGCCGAGGCATGACGACTTCATCGCCAAAAACTGTCCGGCGAAATCGCTGGAAGTCATGTAACCGTCCGGTCAGCCGCGATGGACGTCGATGAAGCTGTTGGCGGTCAGCCGGCCATGGCGCGGATCGGCCGGCAGGTCCATGCCGCCCAGCATGCCGGCATGCAGCGACGTCGAGCGATAGACCACCAGCCGGTTGAAGACGGCCTCGACGTCATCGATCTGCTCATAGTGCGGCGTCGCCTGCGAAACGTGCGCCAGCGGCGACCGCCCCAGCTCTTCCAGTTCGCCGGTGACCGCCGCGCGGTAGGTTTCCACGCGCCGGGCATCGATCATTTCGAAACCCGTCGTTTCGTGGCGGAAGAAGGCCGTGCCCTTGTAAGGCGCGGCGCAGAAATAATGCACCGTCGCGATGCGCATCGGGTTGAGCGAATCGAAATGCGGAATGGCCTGCAGCGGCTGCAGCGCTTCGGGACGCGTGGTGGCGACGCCGAAGAAGCCCTCGTGCGTGAAGCTTCTGCCGGCCGGCAAGCCGAAGATACGCTCCAGCGCCGGGCGCAGGGTGGTGGTCAGGCGGTGACCGTAGGCCGGCGGCAGCTTGCCGTTGCCGCCGGGGTAATAGGACCCCGCCGGCGCCGGCGCATAGCTGGCCTGTTCGGTGGCGAAGGCCAGCATGTCGTATGGATTGACCAGGACATCGTCGACGACAATAAGAGGATGGCTTTCCTTGCCGAGGCGGCGGACCTCGACGCGGGCGGCGGGATTGAAGACGGGTTCGGGCAGGGCGATGACGGTCATGACGGGACACTATTACAAGCGACGCCGGTTTTCCACCCGCGACGTGGACCGGGCGCGCTTTGTATGGCATAGCGACAAGGTCGCCATCATCACGGGATAACCATGTCGATTCAATTGTTTGAACTTGGCGAGGAACGCGCCCGCCTGATCGTGATCGACAATTTCGTCGAAGACCCCGATCTTGTCGTGCGCCAGGCAGCCGAACTGGCGCCCTATCCCGAAGTCGCCGACAACCGCTATCCCGGCGTCCGCCGCCTGCTCGATCCCGACCGCGACGCGGCCTACGCCTATGTCGACCTGGCCTGCCGCGGCATCGCGCCGCTGATGCACCAGGCCTATGGCATCGAACGCTTCGCCGTCACCGAAGCCGGCTTTTCGCTGGTGACGCGGCCGCCGGAAAAGACCGAGCCGATCCAGCGCATCCCGCATTACGATTCGTTCGATCCGGCCAATATCGCCGTCCTGCACTATCTCAGCCCGCGCACCCAGGGCGGCACGGCTTTCTACCGCCACCGCCGCACCGGCTTCGTCATGTTGACCGAAAGCCGTTTCGAAACCTATCTGACAGCGCTGGAAGAGGATATGCGGCTGCATGCGCCGCCCGTGGCCTACGCCGACGATTCGACCGAGACGTGGGAGCGCATCGGCTTCGTCGACGCGCGCTATAATCGTTGCGTCATCTACCAGGGCGCGGTTTTCCATTCCGGCATCCTGCCGCCCGGCTTCGCCTTCAGCGACGATCCCCTGCACGGCAGGCTGACCGGCAATATCTTCCTGCGCGGCACCTGACGCTTGACTCTGGCGGCGCGCGGGCCTTGATTGTATGACAATATAAAACAGGGAGTCCGACCATGAAGCTGCACCGCCGCCACCTGCTGGCCACCGCCGCCCTCGCCGGGCTACCGGGCGCCGCTTTGGCAAAACCGGCCTTTTCTGCGCCGGCTCCGGCTCCCGCAGCGGCAGCCGGTCCCGACTCCCGCCGGATCCTGTTCGATGACGGCTGGCGTTTCGCCTTCGGCCATCTCGACGACTTGACAAAGGATTTCGGCTGGGGCGCCGACCTGCGTACCTATGCCAAGCAGGGGCCTGATGCGACGCCCGCCGCCAAACCGGATTTCGACGATCAAGCGTGGCGCCCGCTCAACCTGCCGCACGACTGGGCAGTGGAACTGCCGTTCGTGCCCGACCCGAAATTCGCCGACCCGAAGCCTGACGACTGGGATCCGGCCGCCAACCACGGTTTCAAGCCGCTCGGCCGCGACTTCCCCGAAACCAGCGTCGCCTGGTATCGCAAGGTGTTCGACATTCCCATGGACGGCAAGCGTACGCGGCTGGAATTCGACGGTGTCTTCCGCCAGGCGACGGTCATCTTCAACGGCTATGTCGTGAAACAGAACGACGGCGGCTACACGCCGTTTTCCGTCGACCTGAGCGACTTCGTCAACAGCGACGGCAAGGCCAACACCCTGCTGGTGAGGGTGGATGCGTCGCTCGGCGAAGGCTGGTTCTACGAAGGCGCGGGCATCTACCGCCACGTCTGGCTGACGCGCACCAACCCTGTTCATATTCCGCAATATGGCGTCTGCGTGCGAGCCAAGACCGACGGTACGGTCGAGATTACTACCACTGTCAGCAACGACGGCGACGAAGACGCGAAAATCAGGTTGTTCACAACGGTTGCACGTCAGGTCAGCGATAAACCCGCAGCAATGAATTGGTCACACCTAACGATCAACGCCCATTCGAGTGTTGATACGACTGTGACTTTGCAAGTGCCTCAAGTCCAGCTTTGGTCCCTGGAGAATCCTTACTGTTATAATGCTGGCGCGGCGCTTATGCCCGAAGAGGCGGACGATTTCCTGGACATTGTTGTCGAGCATTTCGGCTTCCGCGATGTGAAGTTCGATCCCGACAACGGCTTCTTCCTCAACGGCCAGCCCGTAAAGCTCAAGGGCACCTGCAACCACCAGGACCACGCCGGCGTCGGTTCCGCGGTTCCGGACGCCGTCTGGGCCTATCGCCTGCAGTGCCTGAAGGACATGGGCTGCAACGCCATCCGCACCTCGCACAATCCGCCGGCGCCGGAGCTGCTCGACGCTTGCGATCGCATGGGCGTGCTGGTGCTCGACGAGACGCGGATGATGACCTCGTCCGACGCCGGCCTCGACCAGCTGCGCGCCATGATCCTGCGCGATCGCAACCACCCCAGCGTCATCCTGTGGTCGATCGGCAACGAGGAGCCGCAGCAGGGCACCGACCGCGGCGCCGTCATCGCCCGGACCATGAAGCGGCTGTGCAATGACCTCGACCCCACCCGCCTGATCACGGCGGCCATGGACGGCGGCTATGGCGACGGCATCACCTCCGTGCTCGATGTCATCGGCTTCAATTACCGCGACAACAAGATCGACGACTTCCACGCCAAATTCCCGCAGATGCCGATCATCGGCACCGAAACCGGTTCCACCGTCTGCACGCGTGGCGAATACGAGCAGAGCGACGCCAAACACATCGTGCCGGCTTACGATACGGTGGCGCCGTGGTGGGCCAATACGGCCGAAATCTGGTGGCCGCATTTCGACGCCAAGCCCTATATCGGCGGCGGTTTCATCTGGACCGGCTTCGATTATCGCGGCGAACCGACGCCCTATTCCAACTGGCCGTCGATCTCGTCGCAGTTCGGCGCCATGGATACCTGCGGCTTTCCCAAGGACAATTACTATTATTACCGCGCCTGGTGGCGGCCCGAACCGCTGCTGCACCTGTTCCCGCACTGGAACTGGGAGTGGAAAGAGGGGCAGACGATTTCGGTGTGGGCGCAGTCGAACTGCGACGAGGTCGAGCTGTTCGTCAATGGCCAGTCGGCCGGCCGCAAGGCGATGCAGAAGGACTACCATGTCGAATGGCAGGTGCCTTACCAGCCCGGCAAGATCGAGGCCTTCGCCTATAAAGGAGGCCAGGTTGTGTTGAAGGACAGGCGCGAGACCGCCGGTCCGGCGGCGAAAATTATCCTGACCGCTGATCGTGATGCTCTCGCTCCCGATGGCCGTGACTGCGCGGTGCTGCGCGCCGAAATCGTGGACAGCAAGGGCCGAAGCGTGCCGCGTGCTGCCAACCTGATCCGTTTCGACGTGCTGGGCAATGCGGCGGTCATCGGTGTTGGCAACGGCAATCCCAACAGCCACGAAGCCGACAAGGCCAGCTCACGCATGGCCTTCAATGGCCTGTGCCAGGCGATCGTCCAGTCTGGCCGAGGGGCCGGCCTGATCACGGTGACGGCGTCGGCCGACGGGTTGGCCACCGGCAGGGTGGTGCTGAAGGCGGGGTAAACCTTAAACCACCTCTCCCCTTTCAAGGGGAGAGGACGAGAGGTAAGCGAAGCGAAACCGATCGGGTGAGGGGCTTGCCACCCGTGGAACAACCCCTCATCCGGCCCTTCGGGCCACCTTCTCCCCTTAAAAGGGGAGAAGTGAGATAAGACCTTCATTGAGCGAATGGCTTACTCAATCCGCCAGACTGCCCCACAGCTTGTGCAGCGCTGCCGACCGGCCGCAGCCCAGCGCATAGCCTTCATAGGCGATGCCGTGCGTCTGCCAGTAATGCTGGTGGTAGTCCTCGGCCGGGTAGAAGGGCAGGGCCACGGTCGCGGCCTTGATGATCTGCGTCACCACCGGCTTGTGCAGGAAGCCCTGGACCTGGGCCTTCGACGCCGTCGCCGTGTTGAACTGCGAATCCGAGTAAGTGAAGATCGCCGTATGATAGCTGGGCGCGATGTCGCAGATCACGCCGTTCGGATTGGTCGGGTCGGTGTGGTGCCAGTAGGCGTCGAGCAGTTGATTATAGGACACTTTTGTTGGGTCGTAGACGACTTCGACCGCTTCGAGATGGCCCGTGCCTTCGCCGGTCACTTCCTCGTAGCTCGGATTCCTGACATGCCCGCCCATGAAGCCGGCTCGCGTTCGCACCACGCCGGCGACATGGTCGAACGCTTTCTGCATGCTCCAGAAACAGCCCCCGGCGAAGACGGCGGTTTCGCGCGGCGGATTGGCGGCGCAGGCCACCGTGGACAGGCCGACAGCAATCGCCAAGCCGATAAGGATACGTTTCAACATGATGATATCGCCTATGCGGGGATGAATTTCAAAGCCGCGCCGTTGTTGCAGTAGCGCAGGCCGGTGGGCGGTGGTCCGTCGTTGAAGACATGGCCCTGGTGGCCGCCGCATTTCGCGCAGTGATATTCGGTGCGCGGAATGCCGATGGCGAGATCGTTCTTGGTCAGGACATGGCCGGGCATGACCTTCCAGAAACTGGGCCAGCCGGTGCCGCTGTCGAATTTGGTCGCCGAATCGAACAGCGGCAGATCGCAGCCCAGGCAGGCAAAGACGCCCTTGCGATGCTCGTTGAGCAGGTCCGACGAAAACGGCCGCTCCGTCGCCTCATGGCGCAGCACCTGGTAAGGGAAGTCGGGCAGGCGCTTTTTCCACTCGGCGTCGGAAAGATTGAGCGGCGCGATGGTCTCGCCGGCGGCCGCGGAGGAAGTGCCGGGCGCCGGGCTGCAGCCGATGACGGCGCCAAGCGCGCCCAGGCCGGCGAAAGACAGGAAGGAACGGCGGAGCATGCGGAATACCTTTCATGATGCTTATCCCTTATACGCCCGAAATCGTCATTTGGTTACACGTCACGGCGTGATTCTCGCGGCGTTTTCCGTGGCATTTATGCCGCAGATGTCGCCGGCCCGGCGCCAGTCACTGAACTGTCATAAATCTGAAGCCGGACAGTCACATTGACTTTTTATAGCAGGCGCGTGGGGCGAGGCTGCCCTGTATCCAGCAGGACGCCACGGCAAAGCCGTGACCGGCGATCCAAAAGAGTCCGGATGGGCGCCTTCGGCGTTGTCGGGCGTGATCGAATGTCCGCGCATACCGTCTATGGATGGTATGTATACTCGTGCCTTCTTTAAGTATATATGTTAGTACATTCTCGGTATGTGCACGTAAGGCGCTGCATGTGTTGTATTTATGCTGGCATTTCCAACTATGTGATGCATGTGTCGATTACATTTTTCCAATCATTACAATGAAATGCTGGCGCTATGCGGCAATTTGACCGTAAATTGTCGCATTACTGTCATATAACTCACCTATTAGCCCGGTCCGTGGCCACACAAGCCCAAGACATTCTATTTCCCAACCTAAGGTAAAGAATCATGAAGACCTCCTCGCTTCTTCTCGGCGCCGCTTCGGCCGCGTTCCTCATGGCGATGGCCGGCGTCGCCTCCGCGCAAAGCTGGGCCGACAGCACCACCGTCTCGGGCCGCATGTACTACGACCTGTCGGACATCTCGAACAAGGTCGACGGCACCAAGTCGGGCACCAACGGCACCGGTTTCGACATCACCCGCTTCTATGTCGGCATCGACCACAAGTTCACCGACATGTTCTCGGGCAACATCACGACCGACTTCCAGTACAACTCGACGATCGGCGCCACCGAAGTCTACCTGAAGAAGGCCTACCTGCAGGCGACCTTCTCGCCGGAATTCAGCGTCCGCGCCGGCGCCACCGACATGCCGTGGATCCCGTACGCCGAAAGCATCTACGGCTACCGCTACGTCGACAAGACCATGACCGACAAGCAAGGCTTCGGCACCTCGTCCGACTGGGGTCTGCATGCCCTGGGCACCTTCGGCGTTCCTGCCGACGGCAACACCCTGTCGTACCAGGTTTCGGTCGTCAACGGCAACGGCTACAAGAACCCGACCCGCGCCAAGAACATGGACGTCGAAGGCCGCGTCAGCGCCGTCGTCGGTTATCAATGGAACTTCGCCATCGGCGGCTACACCGGCAAGCTCGGCAAGGACGTCGTCGGCGCCAGCCCGGCCGTCATGCACACCGCCCACCGCGTTGACGCCCTGGCCGCCTGGGTTGGCGATCACGGCCGTCTCGGCGTCGAATACTTCTCGGCCAACGACTGGAAGAACGTCACCTCGGTCGCCGAAGACAAGGCCGACGGTTATTCGGTGTTCGGCACCTACCGCTTCAACCATGACTATCAGATGTTCGGCCGCGTCGACGACGTGAAGCCCTCGAAGACGGCCGCTCCGACCAAGAAGGACAAGTTCTACAACGTCGGCCTGACCTATTCGGCCTTCAAGAACGTCGACTTCTCGCTCGTCGCCAAGCACGACGACATCACCTCGACCGGCCACAAGACCACGAACGACGAAGTCGGCGTGTTCGCCCAGTTCCAATACTAAGAGCCTGAGGGCGGCGAAGCTCCGTGTGCGGAGTTTCGCCGCCAGACTTCTTTGTCAAATCCAGCCCGTCTGTAATAGCGCTGTCACGAAAGACCTCTAGGGTCGCGTCACAATGCCGGACCGGCATCATCTGAATTTCCTTGGAGTGGAAAATGTTTAAAACCCTCGCCGTCGCGTTCGTCGCGGCTCTTACCCTCGGCACCACCGCCATGGCCGGTGACACCATCTCCGGCGCCGGCGCCACCTTCCCGGCTCCGCTGTACGCCAAGTGGGCCGAAGGCTACAAGCGCGCCACCGGCAACCAGCTCAACTTCCAGGCCATCGGTTCCGGCGGCGGCATCAAGCAGATCGAAGCCAAGACCGTCGACTTCGGCGCTTCGGACAAGCCGCTGACCCAGGCCGAGCAAGACCAGTACGGCCTCTATCAGTTCCCGACCGTCATCGGCGGCGTGGTTCCGGCCATCAACATCCCCGGCGTCCCGACCGGCAAGCTGAAGCTGCCGGGTTCGGTCCTGGCCGACATCTTCCTCGGCAACATCACCGTGTGGAACGACCCGGCGATCACCAAGTGGAACCCGGGCCTGAACCTGCCGGGCCTGCCGATCACCGTCGTCCACCGTTCGGACGGATCGGGCACCACCTTCCTGTTCACCTCGTACCTGTCGATCGCCAACGACCAATGGAAGAACTCGGTCGGCGCCAATGACACCGTCGAATGGCCGACGGGCGTGGGCGGAGCCAAGAACGATGGCGTCGCGGCCCTGGTCCGCGGCACCGCCGGCTCGATCGGCTACGTCGAATACGCCTACGTCATGAAGACCGGCATCAACTACGCCCTGGTCGCCTCGCATGACGCCACCTGGCCGATGCCGACCGCCGCCAACTTCAAGGCCGCGACCGCCGGCGCCGACTGGGCGCACGCCCCGGGCAACTACCTGCTGGTCCTGAACCAGCCGGGCGCCAACGCCTGGCCGATCACGGGCGCCACCTTCATCCTGGTCTACAAGGACCAGCCGAACGCCGCCAAGGCTGCCGCCGTGCTGAAGTTCTTCGACTACGGCTACAAGGACGGTGACTTCAACGCCAGCGACCTGTTCTACGTGCCGCTCCCCGCCGCCGTGAAGTCGATGGTCCGCAAGCAATGGGCCGCCAACGTGACTTCGAACGGCGCGCCGGTCTACGTCTCGCCGAACCCCTAATCCGGGACTTGCCACCGCACCGGGGCGAGGTTAGAGCCTAAGGCTGGTAACCTCGCCCCATCTGCGTTCTGAACAGACGACGTCTTGACCTGGCTTCAACGTCCACGTCGAGCCGGCCTTTTTCGATCAACCGGGATACGCACTCCATGTCCGCTGCCGCCAAACCTCGCGGGTTCGACCCGACGGACCCGATTTTCAGGTGGGTCGCCTTCGGCGCCGCCACCCTGCTGCTCCTGACCCTGGGCGGCATCATCCTGTCGCTGATCGTCGGCGGCTGGCCGGCCCTGTCGAAGTTCGGCATCCATTTCTTCATCCAGACGGGCCAGGGCTGCGCCACCTTCGCCAACAAGCATCCGGCGCCCGGCGCGATCTGCGCCGCCACCAGCTGGAACCCCGTGACCGAGGTCTACGGCGCCGGCGGGCCGATCATCGGCACCATCATCTCGTCCTTCCTGGCCCTGCTGATAGCCCTGCCGATCGCCATCGGCATCGCCGTCTTCCTGACCCAGTTCTGCCCGCGACAGCTGGCCCAGCCGCTGTCGACCGCCGTCGAACTGCTGGCCGGCATTCCGTCGATCGTCTACGGCATGTGGGGCCTGTTCGTCTTCGCCCCGTTCTTCGCCAAATACATCCAGCTGCCGCTCATCATGACCGCCGCCAAGGATCCGCACGGCCTGCTGTTCAAGCTGACCCAGGGCGTGCCCAACGGCGCCAACGTGCTGACTGCCTCGATCATCCTGGCCATCATGATCCTGCCCTACATGGCCGCCGTTTTCCGTGAGTTGTTCCGCTCGATTCCGCCGCAGGTGCGCGAAGCCGCCTTCGGTGTCGGCGCCACCCCGTTCGAAGTCGTCACCTCGGTCATCATCCCCTACGTGCAGAAGGGCATGATCGGCGTGGTCATGCTGGGCCTCGGCCGCGCGCTCGGCGAAACCATGGCGGTGACCTTCATCATCGGCAACTCGCACCGTTTCCCCAAGTCGCTGTTCGACTCGAGCTCGACGCTCGCCTCGACCATCGCCAATGAGTTCAACGAAGCCACCACCGCGATGCATACCTCGGCCCTGATCGCGCTCGGCCTCGTCCTCTTCCTGATCACCTTCACGGTCCTGGCGATTGCCCGCTGGCTCCTGTCGTCGCAACGTTACTGAGGAGGCGAACCGATGTTTTCCCGCGCCGCCCGCCGCAAAGCCGGTAATTTCGTCTTTATCGGCATGTGCATCTTCGCCACCGTGATCGCCCTGATCGCGCTCGGCTTCATCCTCTGGTCGCTGTTCTCGCAAGGCATCGGCGGCATGAACCTGCAAATCTTCACCATGGATACGCCGGCGCCGGATTCCGAAGGCGGCCTGCGCAACGCGATCTACGGCTCGATCATGATGTGCGGCTTCGGCATGCTGATCGCCCTCGTGGTCGGCGTTCTCGCCGGCACGTGGCTGGCCGAGATCGGCGGCGATACGCCCTACGGCCATGCCGTCCGCTTCCTCAACGACGTCCTGCTGTCGGCGCCGTCGATCCTGATCGGCCTGTTCGTCTACGAAATCCTGGTCAATCCCAATATCGGCACCTGGCACAATCCGTTCTCGCTCGGCCATTTCTCGGGCTGGGCCGGCGCCGTGGCACTGGCGGTCCTGGCCACGCCGGTGGTGACACGCACCACCGAGGACATCCTCAACCTCCAGCCCAACGCCCTGCGCGAAGCGGGCATGGCCCTGGGCTCGTCGCAGTTCGTCACCATCCGCAAGATCATCTGGAAGGCGGCCGGCGCCGGCCTGCTGACCGGCGGCCTGCTCGGCTTCGCCCGCATCTCCGGCGAAACCGCGCCCCTGCTGTTCACCGCGCTGAGCAACCAGTTCTTCAACCCCGACATGACCCAGCCGATGCCCAGCCTGCCGGTGGCGATGTACAACTTCGCCCTGTCACCCTACGAAAGCTGGAACAAGCTGGCCTGGGCCGGCGCCCTGCTCGTCGCCGTCGCCGTTCTCGGCATCAATATCCTCGGGCGCTGGCTGGCGCGCGATCGCACCCACTCGTAACCGGAAAGCCCTGTCATGACCGACACGACAACCGCCGACACTCAAAGCGTCATCGTTCCGCCGCCGCCCGAAAGCCTGGTGCTGAACTGCAAGAAGGTCGACTTCTTCTACGGCAAGCACCAGGCGCTGTTCGGCGTCGATCTGCCCGTCAAGAAAAACGCCATCACGGCGTTGATCGGGCCGTCCGGCTGCGGCAAGTCGACCCTGCTGCGCATCATCAACCGCATCTACGACCTTTATCCCGGCCAGAAGGCCGAGGGCGAGATCCTGTTCGACGACATGAACATCATCGGCGAAAAGGTCGATCTCGTCGCCCTGCGCGCCCGCATCGGCATGGTCTTCCAGAAGCCGACGCCGTTCCCGATGTCGATCTACGACAACGTCGCCTTCGGCGTCCGCCTGCATACCAGCAAGTCGAAGGCCGACATGGACCAGCTGGTCGAGACGAGCTTGCGCCGCGCCGCCCTGTGGGATGAAGTCAAGGACAAGCTCAACAAGTCGGGCCTGTCGCTGTCCGGCGGCCAGCAGCAACGCCTGTGCGTGGCGCGCGGCATCGCCGTCGATCCGGAAATCCTGCTGCTCGACGAGCCGGCCTCGGCACTCGATCCGATCTCGACCGCCAAGCTGGAAGATACGCTGGAAGAGCTGAAGCGCGACTACACCATCGTCATCGTCACGCACAACCTGCAGCAGGCGGCGCGTCTGTCGAACTATACGGGCTTCATGTTCCTCGGCAAGATGATCGAATTCGGCCCGACCGAAGACCTGTTCGTCAAGCCGAAGGTCGCCAAGACGGCCGAATATATCGGCGGCAAGTTCGGCTGATTTTTTGCTTCAGGGTCTGCTTCAGGCCGGGGGGCTGGAAGCGCGGAGAACGCCATGGCGGTTGCCGTGGCGTTCTTTTTTTGCCTCCGTGACGGGGCGGCGTAACGCGATTTTACTTCGTCACGTACAGGATGCGCGGATCGCTTTCGACCTGTGTGCCGTCAGTGCGCGTCGCCTGGATCGTCAGTACGTGCTGGCCCGGTTTCAGCGATCCGGCCGGGAAGGTGAAGTCGTATTGCACCTTCGGCCAGTTAGGATCGTATTTCAGCACTTCCGGCGCGCGGAAGCCTTTCACGTCCAGCCCGTAATGTGTATGCGCCGCCAACTGGTGATCGATCAGCACATCGACCCTGGTGATACCGATCGGATCGGCGGCGATGCCGAAGAAGTTGGTGTGTGCATTGGATTTCAGGAACTTGCCGCGCGTCGGATGGGCAATGTAAAGCTCGGGCAGCAGCGGACACGGCTGGGTCAGCGGGCCGGGCAGGGGGTGTTCGCGCACCCGGGCCGTGTAAAGGCGCACCTCGGTCCGGCCGGGCGGCAGGGTGACGATCTTCTCGCGCTCGATATCCTCGAAATCGAGGCACAGCCGGGCATAGACATCCACCCAGCTGTCTTCATGATAGATATAGGACGGCTCGTTGAGCGCCAGGATCACGCCCTTGCCGGCGCGGTCTTTCATCAGCGAATCGAGGTCCAGCCCCCAGTCGCGCCGCGCCACGATGAACTGCGCCTCGGTGTCATAGGGATCGCCCAGGGTATAGACGTGGCGATTGCGATCGGCCGGGAATTCCAGGCGCACGGCGGTGATATGACCCGTGGCCGCATAGGCGATATCGGGGCCGAAGCGTTCCACGGCGCGGGCATGGGCGGCGGCTAGGTCGGGCTCGATCGCCGCCCAGTTCTCGTTCTTCATGAAGTTGTGCTGGCGCTCGGCGTAGGGCAGTTCGGCCGAGTGGGCGTATTCGTACTGGTAAATGGTGATGGCAAGGCCGAGCACGAAGGCCAGGCCCGGCGCCAGCGCGATCACCGTTCCGCGCAGCATCCGCCCGCGCGGGGTGGTGGCCTTTTCGGCGAAAGCGATGAACAGGCCGGGCAGGTAAGGCAGCAGCGGCACATAGGCCATGAACGGCCAGTGCGGCATGATCTGCTTGTTGTAGAACGACTGGATACCGAAAAACAGGAAGATGGTCGCCGCCTGGTAGCCCAGCAGCACCGCCGGTTTGTCGCGGTCGGTGCGCAGGCTGGTCCACGCCGCCAAGGCCAGGAAGACGAAGAAGACCGGCGTGGCGATCGCCGTTTGCTGGCCGAGGAAGCTGCCGATATGGCGCAGGTTGGGATCGAAGTCGGGCCGGTTGAGGACGTGGAAGGCGATCGCCGGCCAGCCTTCGCGCGCGTTGTAGATGAGCGCCGGCAGCAGGCCGAGAAAACCTGTCCCGGCCGTGATCCAGACGCCGGGCTTCTTCCATTGCGCCCGGCCCTGCGGCGTCGCCAGCAGGAAGATGACCACGCCCAGGCCCGGCACCAGGAAGCGAAAATGGACCAGCAGCCCGAAGGCGGCGCACAGGCCGGCCAGCAGCCACCATTTCCATTTGCCATCGATGAGGGCGCGCAACAGGCAGCCCAGCATCAGGGCCAGCAGCACCTGCAGGGCGCCTTCGGGATAGAAGATGGTGCCGTTGAGGCTGATCGGCGGCAGCAGCAGGGCCAGGATCGCCGCCCACAGGGCGTTGCGTTTGCTGACGATCGGCGTCGCCATGAAATACACTGCCGGCGGCATGCACATCGAAATCAGCAGCGCCGCGATGCGCAACGGCAGGACATGCCAGCCGAAGATCGTGGTGACCAGCCGCGCCAGCCACGGAAAGCCGGCCGGAATGTCGGGATAGCCGAGCGCCAGGTACTGGCCCGAGACGGCGAAATGACCTTCTTCCCAGATGACGCTGGCGATCAGGCCGACATAGAGCTTCCACAGAAACAGAATCCCGCCGATGACAAAGGCGGCGATAAGTAGCCTGCGGTCGTCGAGCAGCGGCTTCAGCGGCGGCAGCGGCGGACGCTCGGCGCCCATTTCGTAGAGGTTGTCTGACATCGGCGCTCCGGGACGAGCGTCTTTTATAGCCGCCCGCGCCCGGTGATCAAATCCTATTTGGTCAGGTAGCCCGAGTCCGACAGCCAGTCGCCCAGACGGTCGGACCAGGTGCGCACCGCCTTCTTCTCCGAGCGGTCGCCCATGTTGAAGCCGTGCGCCCCGGTCGAAATGATGTGGCGTTCCAGCGGCACGTCGGGCCAGGCGCCGTAAAGCCGCTCGATGGCGTCGGTATCGGCCACCGCCATCTTGTCGTCATAGGCGTTGAGCAGGAAGGCCGGCGGCGGCGCCTGCCAGATGGTGGGCGGAATGCCGAGCGGCCCGGGATAGATCTCGATCAGGAAATCGGCCTTGCAACTGACCCGGTCGATCGGGTCGGGGGCGTTGGGCGTGTCGGCCTTGGGCGTGAAAGCCAGCAGCGAGGTCAGTTCGCCGCCGGCCGAAAAGCCCATCACGCCGATGCGGTCGGGATTGATGCCGTAGTCGGCGGCGTGCGCCCGTACATAGCGCACGGCGCGCACCAGGTCGCTTTCGGCATCGCCCTCGATCGAATAGGGCGAGCCTTCCTCGCGCGCCAGCACGTATTTCAGCGCGAACGCCGTCACGCCCTGGCTTTGCAGGTACTGCGCCGGCTTGACGCCCTCCTCGCCGAAGACGACGTTCTGGTGGCCGCCGCCGGGCACCACGATGACGGCCGTGCCGGTGTTCTTCGCCGGGTCGGGCGCGTAGACGGTCAGCGAGGGATTGTTGATCGAGCGCCACCACCAGTCGGCATGCTGCTCGGGGATATCGCGGCGCGATTCGAAGCCGGGCTGGCCCTTGTCCCACAGGTAGATCGTCTGCTGGGCGTGGACGGCGGGCGCGGCCATGAGGGTCAGCAGCCCGGCCAGCAGAAAATGACGCATGGTATCCTCCTGTTTTATTGGCTCAAACGCCGCCGGGCTCCTCGCATTCGCTCGGGCGCGCCTTGCGCTTGCCAGCCTTGCCGGCTGGAATGTCGTTTTGGAGAGATTAACCCAGGTTGCCGTTGAAATCCATTACAACTCTTCTCCCTCACCCCGTGTGCCAGGCAGGGCTATCGCATATGGTTTTTAACCTTGCTCACTTCTCCCCTTTTAAGGGGAGAAGGTGGCCCGAAGGGCCGGATGAGGGGTTATCCCACGGCCAGCAAGAACCCCTCACCTGCCGCTTCGCGGCATCCTCTCCCCTTAAAAGGGGAGAGGTGGGTGTTAAGCTGAGTTCTGCATTTCCATATGCGATAGCCCTGGTGTGCCGGGAGAGGGCTGGGTGAGGGACTTCGTAAAGTCCTACGCTGTCACCAGCTCCGTGGTCGCATTATCCAGCGTATAGTCCGCCGCCACCCGGATATCGCGCAGGTGCCTGACCTGGCGGATCGATTCCTCGTACAGCGGATGGGCCTTGTAGGCGCGGAAATCCTCGATCGAGGCGAATTCACCATAGACGATGACGTCGATATCGTTGGCCAGCTGGTCGATCTTTTCGTTCCAGGCCACCTCCAGCTTCGCGGCATGCGGAATCTGGGTCAGCACGGACAGGCCGCGATAGATGGTGTCGCGATCCTCCGCCTTCTGGCAGCTGAACATGACGATATGGCGGATCATGGCAGGCAACTCTCATCGCAATTGAAACGAGTGCGCCTTCCTTAGAGACTTGGGGCGGACGGTCAAGGGTCGATTTTGCCGCAGTCTTCGCCTCCGGCTATCCATCCCCGGCGGCGCACTGGCCGCAGGTGGCGGCATTGAGATGCAGCAGGCGATGGCCGAGATAGTTGGTCAAATGCGCCGCAGCGATCATCAGGGCGCCGGCCACGGTCAGCGCCGTATCGAAACCCGCCAGGGCCGGCACGAAGGCCGCCAGGGCCAGCAGGATCAGGCCGCCCAAGATCGGCAGCGACACCTGCCACTTTTTCCACGCGTTCGAGGTGGCGATGGCGATGATGCTGAGCGGCGCGGCGATGACGACCAGCAAAGGATGCACCCAGTTGCCGTCGGTGAAGACGCTCAGGAACGGCAGGGTGACGGCCAGCACCGGCAGGGCCAGGCAATGGACGACGCACAGGCCCGACAGGCTCATCGAGGCGATATCCAGCCATTTCAATTTGCGCGGCGCCATGCGAAATTCATCCATGCGGTGAGTTCGGTCTGGAAATATGTTATATCATAACTTTTTGCAAGGCCGAAGCCGGGACAATCGTTAAAATATTTCGTGAAGGGCGCGGGGCATGATCAGTTTTGCCGATATCGAGGCGCGGGCGGCCGATCGCAAGGGCGGTGTGGCAGCCATGGAGGCGCTGCTGCTCAAGCCCTTGCCTCTGTCTCAACTTGCCGCGGTGCCCGAAGACCGCTGGCTGGCGGAAATGACCCGGGCCATCTTCCAGTCCGGCTTCAACTGGGACCTGATCGATCAACGCTGGCCGCGGTTCGAGGATGCCTTCGAAGATTTCAGCGTCACGCGCTGGCTGTTCATGTCGGACGACGATCTCGACCGCCTGCTGAAGACGCCGGGCCTGGTCCACAACGCCATGAAGCTGAAATCGGTGGCCGGCAACGCCAAATTTCTGTCCGACATCGCCAAGGAGGCCGGCTCGGCCGGCCAATGGTTCGCCGGCTGGCCGTTGGAGCGCTACATGGAACTGTGCCAGGCTCTGAAGACGCGCGCCTCGCGCCTCGGCGGGCGGACCGGTCAATATGTCATGCGCCGGATGGGCAAGGACGCGCTGATCCTGTCGTCGGCGGTGGTCAAGGCGCTGGTCGACGCCGGCGTAGTCTCAGGTGAGCCGTCGTCGAAGAAGGACTTCGCCGCTATCCAGAAGGCGATCGATACCTGGCACGCCGAATCCGGCCGCGGCCTGACCCAGATGAGCCAGATACTGGCGTGGTCATTGGCGTAAACCGGATTTGTAAAAACTCCTTGCCGTTTTAATAAATCAAATTTACTTATTCCGCAAAACAACAGGGAAGACACCATGGATGCGACGGCGCGGCTCAAGCAATTGCGGGCGGACTACGAGGCGCTTGTCACGCAGCCCAATGCACCGGCGGCCACGACGAACGGCGTCTACCAGCGTTGGCAAAACCCGGTGATCACCGCCGCCCACGCGCCGCTGGACTGGCGTTACGATCTTAACCCGGCGACCAATCCCTTCATGATGGAGCGGATGGGCGTCAACGCCACCTTCAATGCCGGCGCCATCAAATGGAACGGGCGTTATCTCGTCGTCGTGCGCATGGAAGGCGACGACCGCAAATCGTTCTTCGCCATCGCCGACAGCCAGAACGGCGTCGACAATTTTCGCTTCTGGGACAAGCCGGTGGTGCTGCCGCAGACACCAGAAACTAACGGACTGCCAGACACCAATGTCTACGACATGCGCCTGACCCGGCACGAGGATGGCTGGATCTACGGCCTGTTCTGCACCGAGCGCAAGGATATGGCCCTGCCGCACGACCTCAGTGCCGCCACCGCCCAATGCGGCATCGCGCGCACCAAGGACCTTGTCGCCTGGGAGCGCCTGCCCGACCTGAAGGCCCATTCCGGCCAGCAGCGCAATGTCGTGCTGCACCCTGAGTTTGTCGACGGCCAGTACGCCCTCTATACCCGCCCGCAGGACGGCTTCATCAGCGTCGGTTTTGGCGGTGGTATCGGCTGGGGCCTGACGGCGGACATGGCCAACGCCGTCATCGAGACCGAGACCATCGTCGACAACAAGGCCTATCACACCATCAAGGAAATCAAGAACGGCCAGGGCCCGGCGCCGATCAAAACCGCCGAGGGCTGGCTGCACCTGGCCCATGGCGTGCGCAACACCGCCGCCGGCCTGCGCTATGTGCTCTACATGTTCATGACCGACGCTACCAGGCCGTGGGTCATCACCCATGCGCCCGGCGGCCACCTCATAGCGCCGCAAGGCGCGGAGAGGGTCGGCGATGTCTCCAATGTCGCCTTCTCCAACGGCTGGATCGAGGACGACGGCCAGGTCTTTATCTACTACGCCTCGTCCGACACCCGCCTGCACGTGGCGACCTCGACGGTGGCGCAGTTGGTCGACTATTGCAAGAACACGCCCGAGGATCCGCTGGCCTCGGCGGCGTGCGTGCAACAACGGATCGACCTGATAGAGCGCAACAGGGCGTATCTGTGAGCCTGCTCGACGAGGTCCGCGCCGAAGGCGAAGCTATCCGGCGGTGGTGGATTTCGCACCTGCCCGACAATAGCGACGGTTTCCATGGCGAGGTAGACGCCGACAACCGGCCGGTGCCGGACGCACCGCGCAGCATCATCCTCTATACCCGCCTGCTCTGGTATTTCAGCGCTGTTGGCGAACGTGCTTTGGCCGATCGCGCCGCCCATTACATCCGCCGGCATTTCGTGCACGACGGCGGCGTGGTGTGGATGCTGGATGCCGGCGGTGCCGTCATCGACGCCAAGCTGCAAGGCTATGCCCAGGCCTTTGCCATCTATGCCTTCGCGGAATATCACGCCTTGACCGGCGATACGGAAGCGCTGGCTTTTGTCCGCGACCTGCAAAACGTGCTGGAAACGCGTTTCTGGGATTCCGAATACGGCGGCTATATCGAGGCGATCGGCGGGGATCAGCGCCTGTCCGACAAGGACATCGACGCGCCCAAGACCATGAACACGCATCTGCACGTGCTGGAGGCCTATGCGCGGCTGCACGCCGTTGCGCCGGATGCCGCGTCAGAACATGCTCTACGCCGCATCCTCATCGTCTTCCTCGATCGCTTCGCCACCGGTGATCACCTGCGCCTGTTCCACAACATGGATTGGCGCGACCGCACGCAATCCGTCTCCTTCGGCCACGATATCGAGGCCAGCTGGCTCCTTTGGGAAGCCGCCGAGGTGCTGAGCGACGCCGCTTTGATCGATCGCGCCCGTCCGGCCGTCCTGGCGCTGGCCCGGGCCACCCTGGCCGAAGGTTTCACTGCCCATGGCCTGGCTTACGAACGCGGATTCGACGGCCATCTCGACCAAGCCGGCGAATGGTGGGGCCAGGCCGAGGGTCTGGTCGGCTTCGTCAATGCTTGGCGGATGACGGGCGACGACGCTTACCTTGCCGCCGCTGAACGTCTGTGGACGCACATCAAGGCCGGGTTTCGTGACGGCGACGCCGAATGGACCTGGTACGCCCGCTCGGCGAGCCGGCCGCCGGTTTACAAGGCGGGGGCTTGGAAATGCCCCTACCATAACGGCCGCGCCATGTTAGAACTGGAGAAAAGGCTGAAATCCACTTCTCCCCTTTAAAGGGGAGAAGGTGGCCCGAAGGGCCGGATGAGGGGTATAGCCACCGGTAAAAGCCCTTCACCCGATCGCCTTCGCCATACGGCTCGGCTCTCGTCCTCTCCCCTTGAAAGGGGAGAGGTAAAAAAGAAGGGGAAGAGACATGTCACTATCCACGCTCGATCTGGCCATCGTCGCCGGCTACATCCTGCTCACCATCGGCCTCGGCTTCTGGGTGTCGAAGCTGTCGTCGGGCTCGCTGTCGAACTACTTCCTGGCCGGCAACAAGCTGCCCTGGTACGTGCTGGGCCTTTCCAACGCGTCCGGCATGTTCGACGTGTCCGGCACCATGTGGATGGTCGGCCTGCTGGTCGTCTATGGCCTGAAATCGGTCTTCATCCCGTGGCTGTGGCCGGTCTTCAACCAGATCTTCCTGATGATGTTCCTGGCGGTGTGGCTGCGCCGTTCGGGCAAGCTGACCGGCGCCGAATGGATCACCTTCCGCTTCGGCGACAAGCTGGGCGCGCGCGCCTCGCACCTGATCAATGTCGTCTTCGCCCTGATCAACGTCGTCGGCATGCTGGCCTACGGCTATTTCGGCATCGGCAAGCTGGCGGCGGAGTTCATTCCCTGGCACCTGTCGGCCGATGCCGACATGAACGCCAAGCTCTACGGCCTGATCGTCGTGGCCCTGACCACGATCTATTCGGTCAAGGGCGGCATGTATTCGGTGGTGATGACCGAGGTGCTGCAATTCTTCATCAAGCTGGTCGTCTGCATCGCCATAGGCTGGATCGCCTTCACCCTGATAACGCCCGAAGCGTTGAAGGCCGCCGTGCCGCACGGCTGGAGCGACATCCTGTTCGGGCAGAGGCTCGACCTCGACTGGCAGGGCGTGGCGGCCCATGCGGCGACCGACAACAAGGTCATCGGCCAATCCGCCGCCGCCACGATCCAGTCCGAGGGCCACGGCATGTTCATGACCTTCATGGTGCTGATGACCTTCCAGGGCGTGTTCAAGGCCCTGGCGGGTCCCGCGCCCAATTACGACATGCAAAGGCTGCTGTCGGCGAAATCGCCCAGCGAAGCCGCCAAGATTTCGGGCTTCGTCAATATCGTCCTGCTGTTCCCGCGCTACCTGATGATCGCCGGCATGGCGGCCCTGGCCCTGGTCTTCATCGGCCCGTCGTGGACGCACCTGAAGGTCGCCTTTGAGGCGGCCAATCCCGGCAAGGCCTTCACCGGCGATGTCGATGCCATCCTGCCGTGGGTGGTGCATAACTACATGCCGCCGGGCCTGCTCGGCCTGGCCCTGGCCGGCATGTTGGCCGCCTTCATGGCCACCTATTCGGCCTCGCTCAACGCCGCCCCGGCCTATGTCGTCAACGACCTCTACCGCAAATATATCAAGCCCGACGCCGACCAGAAGACCCTGGTCCACCTCAGCTATGCTGTCTCGATCGTCTTTGCCGTCGCCGCCATGTTCGTTGGCTGGCAGCTGACCTCGATCAACAACGCCATCAACTGGATCGCCGCGGGCCTCGGCGGCGGCTATACGGTCGCCAATGTCGTCAAATGGTACTGGTGGCGGCTGAACGGAACGGGTTATGCCGCTTCGATGACGCTCGGCGTCGTGGCGGCCATGTGGATGGTGGTGGGTACGGACGCCGCCGGCCACCCGATCGACGCCCTGGCCTGGTTCCCGGCCCTGTTCGTCGCCTGCCTGGCCGTCGCCGTCATTGGCTCCTACCTGACGCCGGCCACCGACATGGCGACGCTGAAAGCCTTCTACAAGAAAACCCGCCCGTGGGGCCTGTGGGGGCCGGTGCTGAAGGCGCTGCGCGAAGACGAGCCCGAGGCGCGGGGCAATCGCGATTTCTGGCTCGACATGGCCAATGTCGTCATCGGCACGACGTGGCAGACGGCCCTGACCGCCTCGGCCATCTTCCTGGTCATCCACGAACAGCAGAAATTCCTGATCACGGCGGGGATCGCGGTGGCCTGCATGGTGATTATGAAGTTCTCGTGGTGGGACCGCCTGAGGGATGAGCCGGCATAAGAATATTCGAAGCCTTCATTCCGCCCAAAAGCTGCGGTCCTTTCGCGCTGGTCGACAGGGGAGGATACGCATGCTGAAATCGCTTTTGATCGCCTTGGGCCTGCTGGTGGCCGCGCCGGTTTATGCCGCTGACTGCGCCTACGACCGCGACACGCTCCTGGCGCTCGATTACGCCGCCTTCGACCAGGACATGCACGGCGGCTGGCGGCCCGTGGCAGCCGTCGAAGGCTGTGAACTGACCGCCGCCGGCCTGATCCACGACTGGCGCCTGGCCCACACCGGCCTCGATTCCGACCAGAACCGCACCGTCACCTGGCACGAAGGCCAGCTTCGCGCCGCCGCCGGTGACAACATCGGCGCCATTCCCCTGATCGCCGTGTCCGAGGGCAATCCCGACCCGGCCATGCAGGACTATGCCGCCGCCACGGTCGCCTTTCTCGAACGCGACAAGACCGGTTTGGTCGCCGCGCGCGACAAGCTGGCCACCGAACCCAAGCCCGACGGCTGGGACGCCGCCGCCGCCGATTTCCGCACCAAATACGGAGTCGTCCTGGCCTGGCCCAGCAATCTCGACGTCGTCGACGGCCTGGTTGCCTGCTTCGACAAGCCCTATTCGCAAGCCTACGACACGGCGTGCCGGTCGAAGCCCGGTGCTTGACCTTAACCGTAACCGTCCTACATACTGTTTTTGTGCATCGGCCCGGAGAAGGAGAGCTTTCCATGAACATCGATATCTGGTCCGACGTCGTCTGTCCGTTCTGCTACATCGGCAAGGCCAATCTCGAGGCCGCGCTGGCCGAAGTTGGCGCCACTGCCGACATCCGTCACAAGGCCTTCCGCCTGCAGCCAGGCCAGGCGCCGGTCCCGGTCGATGACATGCTGGCGAAGAAGTACGGCCTGACCGGCCCCGCCGCCGCCCAGCAGCAGAAACGCGTCGTCGACATGGCGGCCCAGGCCGGCCTTGAGTTCCATCTGGGCGGCACCTTCATCGGCGACACCACGGACGCCCACCGCCTGATCAAGTTCGCCGCCGGCGAAGGCAAGGAGGTCGCCATGCTCGACCGCCTTTACCGCGCCTATTTCACCGAGAAACGCGATGTCCTCGGCCGCGGCAGCCTGCTCGACCTGGCCGAGGACGCCGGCCTCGATCGCGAAGCCGCAAGCGCCGCGCTGGCTTCCGATGCTTTCACCGCCGAGGTCGCAACCGACCAGCGCATGGCCGACAGCCTCAATGTCCGCGGCGTGCCGTTCGTGGTCATCGACGGCAAGTATGCCGTGTCCGGCGCCCAGCCGGTGGCGGCTTTCGTGCAGGCCATCCGCGCCGCCGCGCCATTGACGGTGATAGCGAACGACGGCGACGCCTGCGGCATCGACGGCTGCGACTGAGTTTACCTCTCCCCGTTTCACGGGGAGAGGGGGAAGACCTGGACTTTTCGCGTTCGGCGCTTTGGTTTAAGCTCCCCCCATGCCCACGCCCGATCCTTTCGAAGCCGCCGTCGACGCCGTCATCGCCGGCGACGAAGCCGCATTGAAAGCCCTGCTGGCCGTCCATCCCGATCTCGTTCGCGCCCGCTCGGCGCGCCCGCACCGCGCCACGCTCCTGCACTATATCGCCGCCAACGGCGTCGAGGACGAGCGGCAAAAGACGCCGCCCAACGCCGTCGCCATCGCCCGCCTCCTGTGTGAAGCCGGCGCCGATGCCAACGCCACCATGTTTGCCTATGGCGCCGACTGCGCGACCCTGGGCCTGCTCGTCTCCAGCGCCCACCCGCACAAGGCCTGCCTGCAAGGCGCGCTCGCCGAAGTGCTGCTCGACCATGGCGCGGAGATGAAGGGCGAACGCAATGACTCGGCCGCCGTCACCGCACTGGCCTTCGGTTACGCCGACACCGCCGAAAGCCTGGTCCGGCGCGGCGCGGCCATCAACCTGCAGGTCGCCGCCGGCCTCGGCCTGATCGACGATGTCGACCGCCTGCTGCCCGCCGCCACGCCCGAAGCGCGGCACGAAGCCCTGGCCCTGGCCGCCATCCACGGCCGCACGGCCATCCTCGCCCGCCTTATAGATGCCGGCGAGGACCCGAACCGCCTCAACCCCGAGCGTTTCCACAGCCATTCGACGCCGCTGCACCAGGCGGTATGGGCCGGCCACCTCGACGCCGTCCGCACCCTGATAGAGCACGGCGCACGCAGCGATATCCGCGACACGATGTGGCAAGGTACGCCGCTCGGCTGGGCCGAACACGGCGGGCACGAAGCCATTGCGCACTATCTCCGCCAGGCTGCGCCATATTCCTGACAAAAAAGATTCGGGCCTGACAAAAAAGATCCGGGCCTGACAAAAAAGCCTTGTGCCGATTGGCGCGGCCGGGACTCAGCCCTATATAGGGCCTTCATATTGCGCCCGCGAAAGTCCCGTTGATGTCCGATAGCCCTGCTGCCCTGCCCAAGCCGCAATCCAAGTTTTCCGAGACCCTCGCCTTCCTCACCCCCTATCTCTGGCCCAAGGACCGTCCCGACCTCAGATTGCAGGTCATCTGGGCGATCCTGGCCATGGTGGTGGCCAAGATCATCACCGTCCTGACGCCGCTGGCGCTGAAATGGGGTACGAACGCCCTGGCCGCCAAGGTGCCGGCCCTGGCGCATCCGGACTGGTGGACGATCCTGATGGCCATGCCGCTTGTCCTGGTCGCCGGCTACGGCGCCGCCCGCATCGTCGCCCAGGTCCTCAACAATATCCGCGACGCCCTGACCGCCGCGGTGGGGCAGCACGCCGTGCGCGGCCTGGCCAACCGCGCCTTCGTCCACCTGCATAACCTCAGCTTGCGCTTCCACCTGCAACGCCGCACCGGCGGCCTGTCGCGCGTCATCGAACGCGGCAAGACCGGCATCGAAACCATCATCCGGCTCACCATGATGATCGGTATCCCGACCCTTATCGAATTTACTTTCACCGGCGCGGTCATCGCCCAGCAATCCAGCCTCATCTACCTGGGCGTCATTATCGCGACCGTCGTCGTCTATGTCTGGTTTTCGATCGTGGCGTCCAACTGGCGCATCTCGATCCGCAAGGACATGAACGACGCCGACTCCGACGCCATGTCGAAGGCCGTCGATTCGCTGCTCAATTTCGAAACCGTCAAATATTTCGGCAATGAACAGCTCGAGTCCGACCGCTACAACCGCGCCACCGCCAAATACGAAGGCGCCGCCATCAAGACCTACATGTCGCTGGCGTGGCTGAATATCGGCCAGGCGATCATCTTCGGCGCCGGCATGACCATCGTCCTGCTCATGTCGGCCTACGAAATCGTCCACGGCACCAAGACGATCGGCGACCTGTCGCTGATCAACGGCTACATGATGCAGCTGGCCATTCCGCTCAACTTCATCGGCACCTTCTACCGCGAAATCAGCGTCGGCATCATCGACATGGGCGCCATGTTCAAGCTGCTCGACGAGCCGCAGGAAGTCACAGACAGCCCCGACGCCTACGAACTGACCGTGCCGCATGGCAAGGTCGTCTTCAAGGACGTGCACTTCGCCTATGATCCCGATCGCCAGATTCTGAAGGGCGTCAGCTTTGAAGTGCCGGCGGGCAAGACGGTCGCCATCGTCGGGCCGTCCGGCGCCGGCAAGTCGACCATTTCGCGCCTGCTTTACCGCTTCTACGACATCCAGCAGGGTTCCATCGAGATCGACGGCCAGGACCTGCGCAAGGTGACGCAGAAATCCCTGCGCCAGGCGATCGGCATGGTGCCGCAGGATACCGTCCTGTTCAACGATACCGTCGCCTACAATATCGGCTACGGCAAGTTCGGCGCCTCCAAGGCCGAGATCGAAGAGGCCGCCGAAAGCGCCCAGATCGCCGGCTTCATCGCCACCATGCCCAAGGGCTACGACACCGAGGTCGGCGAGCGCGGCCTCAAGCTGTCCGGCGGTGAAAAGCAGCGCGTCGCCATCGCCCGCACCCTGCTGAAATCGCCGCCGATCCTGATTCTCGATGAGGCAACCTCGGCGCTCGATACCCATACCGAGCGCGAAATCCAGGCTTCGCTCGACGATGTTTCGAAGAACCGCACCACGCTCGTCATCGCCCACCGTCTATCCACCGTGGTCGGCGCCGATGAAATCCTGGTGCTGAAGGACGGGATTGTCGCCGAACGCGGCCGCCATGCCGACCTGATGGCGCAATACGGCCTTTACCACGCCATGTGGGAGCGCCAGCGCGCCGCCGATGCCGCCCGCGAAAACCTGGCCAAGGTGGTCGCCGAGGAAGTTTAATCCGCGCCCCAAACGCGAAAGCCGGCGCGTCCCATGACGGCGCGCCGGCGTTCCGTGTCGCGAAGGGCGGTCTCGGGCCGCCCCTGCGGTGTCTTACATCGAAGACGAGGTCATGGTCGTCGTCGTCGTCGTCGTCATGGCCGAATCGGACATGCCCGTGTCGGACATCGCCATGCCGGTGTCAGCGGGAGCTTCGACCGAGGTCGTCGTGTCGGTGGTCGTCGACGTGTCGGTCGACTTTTGGCAAGCGGCGGCGGCGAGGCACATGGCGACGGCGGCGGCCAGCGGCAGCATCTTGGAGTTCATCTTGATCATAGGATTGTCTTTCTCACCTGGAGGATTTGGGCATGCACGTCGCGTGAGCACGCTTGGGTAACGGCGCGATCACAATGGCCTGATCCGAAATACGGAAGCCCTGTGTTTGACACCGCATTAAAATAAAAAAGGTGTAAGGGCTGGCGAAATCAGTCGTCGAAACCAAAGCCGTCGAACCCATCCCATTCGATAAGGTCAGATGTTTCATCGGTCACTGATATAAGCTCTGGCATCGGCGAAAGAGGCACCGAGTCCTCCAGCCGCAGGCAAATCAAAGCCTGCCCGTCATAGCCGAAAAGGACTTGCCGGCAATTGATGCGTGACCGAATTGGTGTCCACAAACCGCCATTGGGATCAACGGACCGCGTTATCCAGTCAAGCAGTTCAGCCGAATTACGAACGTAATGAAACGAGTCGGACCCAATGACCTCATCAGGCGGCCGTTCCGGTCCGTTTGTTACCTCTCCGGCACGCCTGACCGTGTAAAGGCTGAGGTCTTGTTCCGGCGTCAGGCTGTCAAAAACCATCCGGCTGATAACTGGCGTTGTTACGGCATAGACCGCGTCGTCATATGTGCCGTCTGCTTTCCAGGCGCCAATTGGCTCGATTCTGTATAGTCGCACCTACGCCGCCGTCCAGCCGCCGTCGATCGAGAGGGGGGCGCCGTTGATCGACTTCGCTGCGTCCGTGCACAGGAAGACGGCCAGGGCCGAAACCTCCTCGACGGTGACGAACTGCTTGGTCGGCTGGGCGGCCAGGATGACGTCACGGATGACCTGCTCTTCGGTCATGCCGCGCGCCTTGGCGGTGTCGGGAATCTGCTTCTCGACCAGCGGCGTCTTGACGTAGCCAGGGCAGATGGCGTTGGCGGTGATGCCGAACTCGGCGCCTTCCAGCGCGATGGTGCGCGTAAAGCCCAGCAGGCCATGCTTGGCCGAGACATAGGCCGACTTGAACGGCGAGGCGACCAGAGCATGCGCGGACGCGATATTGACGATGCGGCCCCACTTCTTCGCCTTCATGCCGGGAAAGGTCAGGCGCGTGGTGTGGAACGACGCCGTCAGGTTCAGGCCGATGATCAGGTCCCACTGGTCGGGCGGGAATTCCTCGATCGGCGCCACGTGCTGGACGCCGGCATTGTTGACCAGGATGTCGACGCCGCCGAGCGTGTCGTCGATCGTCTTGATCAGGGCGGCGATCTGGTCGGCCTTGGTCAGGTCGGCGCCGTCATAGATGACCTTGACGCCGTAGGTCGAGGCCATGCCGGCACGCTCGGCCTCGATGGCGGCGGCATCGCCGAAGCCGTTGAGGCAGATATTGGCGCCTTCGGCCGCCAGGGCCTTGGCGATGGCCATGCCGATGCCGCTGGTCGATCCGGTGACCAGAGCGGTCTTGCCTGTCAGGGTAGCCATGATGTCAGTCCTTCTTGGGGGTGTCGGGGGAGGTATCGGTGCGGGCGGCGACGTTGAGCGCCTGCAGGCCGCAGCTTTCGACGAAGGCCATGGCGGCGCGCGTCTGGTTCTGGCCGTACTTGACGCAGGTCTCCGACCATTGGCGCTGCAATTCGGCCAGGCTGGCCGGGTCGTGTTTCTGCGCCGCCGCGTTCATCAGGTCCAGCGCCTCGCGCGTGAAGTCGCTGGTGCCCTCGGCATAGCGGTGCGAGGTCGTCGAGATCATCTCGATCAGGTTGATCAGGCTGCGCGCGGCCAGTTGCTGCTGGGCCTCCATCAGGCGCAGGCCGCTTTCAAAGGGCGAGGTGGGGCCGGTCATCGGGAAAGCCTCCGTCGGGTGCCGTTAAGCACGCCAAACACGCCGGATTTATGGCGGTGTTCCGGCTTTTCCGCAATGCGGAAAGTACGGTTGAACCTCACCGTTCCGAAGGCTTCCGCCTGAGGCAAGGCTGGCCAGCCACCGCGCCTTATGGCGCGAGCCCTGCGGCGCTTGAGCTTTCCTTCCGAAGGCTTCCGCCTGAGGCAAGGCCGACCGGCCGTCGCGCCTTATGGCGCGAGCCCTGCGGCGCTTGAGCCTTAATTAAGCATGATCGAGCCGAGCAGGACGTGCGCGCCCGTCTTGCCCAATACCTGGTTGGTCGCCGCCTGAAGCTGGCCGGAAACATAATCCGTGTCCACCATCGAGCGTGAATTCAGGTTGGCGGCGTAGGCCTGCAGGCGCGACAGGTAGGCATCCTGCAGGCGCGGCATATAGAGCGCGATCTGGGCCGTCATCTTCGGATCGTCGGCATAAAGCCCGACCTCGATGCTCATCGTGCCGTGGTGCGTGCTGTTGGCCTGGGTGAAG
>FTDB01000714.1_pt1 | contig 46781 bp, 42 predicted proteins | sample 1639741 | NCBI WGS metagenome assembly FTDB01 (sample SAMEA3914869, study PRJEB12502) | metagenome | biome: forest; material: soil | place: USA | collected 2012-03-12 | depth 0.1 m | reverse complement strand
CGTCAACAGCAAGCCCTATACGGTCGGATGCGCCGACGGCCAGGAAGCGCGCGTGCAGGAACTGGCACGCCTGTTCGACGAACACGTCGAGATGGTGGTTTCGGATGTCGGCGCCATTGGCGAGGTGCGCTTGTTCCTGATGGCGGCGCTGCTGATGATCGACGAAATGCAGGACCTGCGTGCGCAGCTCGACGATGCCGCTTCGGTCAATGCCCGCATGAACGCCGGCGTGCACGAAATGGAGCGCAAGGCGGCTTTTGCGATTTCGGACGCCGCTGCCCGACTCGAACGCCTGATGGGCGGAGCGTGACTTCAAAAGGGCAAGACGTGTCAGCTCTTTGTGAGCAACGCAAGCAATTGTTGAAAAGGCTTTGCCCGATTCTCGATGAGTTAGGTGTCGAATATTTGACGATTGAGCCGAGCGATGTCGTTTTTGCTTTTCCGGTTTATTTAGCCGATTACGGCTCTGCGGGCGGCATGGGCATCGATGTTATAGACGCCCCTTTGCTCGTCGATAAGGAAAATCCGAGCTGCGTGTCGCGTGTAAATCCAGACGAAGCTGTCATGACCAAAAAGCTAATTCGTGAAGCCTTGAAGGACTGGGGCTATTTCGGATCAAACCGATAAACACCCCGCTACGACGTCCGCATCCTCATCCGTATTCCACAGATGGAACGACAGCCTGAGCGTATCGCCGCGCCGGTCGAAGCGGCAGCCGGCGGCTTTGAGGCGCGCTTCGATGGCGGTGGTTTCCGCGTCGGCATTTAAGCAAATCGTGCCGCCTTTATGCGTGCGATCAAACTGGTCCGACCAGCGCGGTGCCGCTTCGGCCACCTGCACGATCAGGCGGCGATTGTGGGAGAAGACCGTAGTCTGGCCTATGTCCGCGATCAGGTGTACGCCCGCCGACGCCAGGGCAAACGGCGCCACCGCTGGCGTGGCGCCCCAGAACTTGCGGGCGTCGGGCGCGTAGCGGAAGTCGCGGATATCGAATGCGAACGGATTTTCGTGCGAGAACCAGCCGACTGTCAGCGGCTTGAAATCACGCGTCGTCTTAGGGTTGGCCCATAGCCAGCCGGCGCCCGGGCCGCCGCACAGCCATTTCAGGCAACTGCCGACCAACGCATCGGCGTCCCAGGCCTCGGGATCGACCGGCATGATGCCCGTCGATTGCGCCACGTCGATGATCGAGACAATGCCGCGTTGCCGGGCCAGGGCGCAGATATTGGCCACGGGCGCCACCACGCCGGTGTTGGAATGGACGTGCATGGCGATGACGGCGGCGACATCGTCGCGCATGGCTTCGGCCCAGACATCGGCATCACCCGGCGATCGTTGCTCAGGCAGCAGTTCCATGCGGAAACCCAGGCGCTGGGCCTGTTCCATGACAAAGCCGATGGTCGGGAAGCTGTGCGCCGAGGCCAGCAGCACGTCCTTGCCGTTTTGCCGCGGCAAACCGGACAGCAGCGCGAACAGCCCGGCCGAGACGTTGGCCTGCGGGCAGACATCTTCCAGACGCGCGCCGATGACACGCGCGATGCCGGCGCGAAAATCGTCGATCACCGCCAGCCAGTCGGTCCAGGCATCGCCACCCTTGTGCGCCCATGGATCGAGCACGGCCGCATCGAGCCGCGCCCGCGCCGTTTGCGGCAGCAGGCCGACCGAATGGGCCAGCAGATAGGGGCCACCGTCGGGGATATTGAAGGTCATTCAGAGTGCGCGTCCAAAGATGCGGAAAGACTGTCGCGCACCTTGCCGTAGGTACCGCCCCAATCGTCGGTCATCTGGTGGCGCACTTCCCACAATTGCGGGAAGAAGCGATGCTTGACGCCGGCATCGAGCAACTCGACTGGCCGGCCTTTCAACGAAGCGGCGCCCATGCCGATCGAACGCTGGATGAGCAAGATATGCATGGCGCGGAACTTGGCCATGCGCTCGTCGAATTCGATCAGGCCCTCGGCGATGACATAGGCGTCGTCATGTTCGTATTTGTGATCGTAGATGTCGCGCACGCTTAAGGCCCGCGCTGTGAGATAGCGCTCCTCGAAGCTCAGCCACAACTCGGGGATCATGCGCATCAGGATGCGAAAACCCGGTGATTCCTGGCCCGAGCCGTTGCCGAGTTGCAGACGGATCTGCTGGTAATCGCGTGGCGACATGGTCTCCAGCAGGTCGAGCTGGTCGGTCATCATCTTGAGCGTCAGACTGGCGCGCGCGAACAGGGTCATCACCTTGTGGACGTGGCCGGACTGGATGTGGTCGTCGATATCGAGCAAGGTGGCGACGATCAGCTTCATCCACAGTTCCTCGACCTGGTGGACGATCTGGAACTGCAATTCGTCGGCATTGACGAGCTTGTCGAACGGTTTCTGGCAGGTGAGCAACTGGCCGGTATTGAGGTAAAGCTCGTAGTCGAGCTTCGCCGGGGCGATCATCAGGTCGTAATAATGCTGGCGGTTCATGGCGTGGCCTTGAGCGAAAAGGATTGTTTCTTTTGTATCTTGTTTTGCGACAGCATGGGAAACAATTTTTGCTCGGCTATTCGCCGATGGCGTCCTCGATCGCCTTTTCCGCAACCGGCGCCATCAGGGCATAGGCGGCGTCATTGGGGTGAATGCCGTCTGACGTCATGTCGGCGCGCAGCAGGCCCTTGTCGTCACGCAACAGCGGGCCGTAGTCGATGAAGCCGTAATGATGGTCGGCACAATAGGCCTGGAGCCAGGCGTTGAGCCGGTTCAGTTCGTCGGGCTTGCGGTCTTCAAGCACCGTCCTGGCATTGTCCGTATAGTTGTTGACCGGCAGGATGGCGGTGAAAATCGGCTTGATGCCGTTGGCCTCGGCCATTTCGGCCATGGCGGCGTAGTTCATCTCGATCTCGTCCTCGGTCGGCATCTGGAAGGCGCCCTGAGGGTCGTTGACGCCGGCCAGGATGACGACGGCGGCCGGATGCAGGTTGACGACGTCGGCGTGAAAACGGACGACCATCTGCGCTGTCACCTGGCCGCCGATGCCACGATTGATATAGGGCTTGCCGGGAAAGAAGCGCGACAGCTCCCATTTGTCGGTGATCGAATCGCCGAGGAAAACGACCCGCTTTTCACCGACTGCCGGGGGGGCCAAGGCGGCATTCAGCGGCGCATAGAGATACTGCTCGCCGAAGTCCTCCAGCATCTTGGCCGTGACCTTTGCACGGTAAGGTCCAAGCCATGGACCCCAGTCCTTCTGCACGGCGTCGACGCGTGGCGGCGAACTCTGGTAATCGCCGGCGTGGGCTGCGGTGGCCGTCAAAAGGAGAGTCAGAATCAAGGTGCTGCGCAGGATCATCGCCGGTAGATCTCCGGGTCATAGCGTTCCATCAGGGTTTCGGGCAGGAGGGGCGCCTGGAAGCCATATCGGGCATAAAGACCATGGGCGTCGCGCGTCGCCAGCATGAAACGGCGCAGGCCCTGCAAGTCGGGATGGGCGACGATGGCGTCCATCAGGGCTTTCGCGTAGCCGTTGCCGCGATAATCCGGCGCCACGAAGACATCGACCAGGTTGGCGAAGGTGGCAAAGTCGGAAATGACGCGGGCGAAGGCGACGGTTTCGCCGCCCATGACGCCGGCGAAGCACAGCGAATTTCGCATGGCCCGGTCGAACAGGTCGCGCGGAATGCCGCCCGACCAATAAGAAGCGCCGTTGAGGAAAGCGAAGACGCGGTCGAAATCGATCCGCGCCTTCTCCGTGGTCACTTCAAACCTCATTGGCCTCTTACGTCGAGCGTCTGCTGGTCAAGATGGACAGTGACCGTTTGCACGATGTCGCTGGCCGAGGTGCCGAGCATTACCTTGTAGTCGCCGGCCGCCACGGTCCACGTCTTCGACGCGGAATCGTAGGTCGCCAGCAGGCGCGGATCGACCGTCACCGCCGGCTGTTGCAGTTCGGCCGGATTGAGCGACAGCTTGACGAAACCGCCCAGGCGCTTGGGCGCTTCCCAGCCGGCATCAAACGCCGGTGAGACATAGACCTGCGCGACCTCGGCGCCGGCCGCCTTGCCGACATTGTGCATGGTGAAGCTGGCGGTCAGGCCCTTGCCCGAGGGCTGGGCGGTCAGGGCTTCAAGTTTGAAGCTCGAATAGCTGAGACCGTAACCGAAGGGGAACAGCGGCTTCAGGCCCTTTTTGTCGAACCACTTGTAGCCGACGGCGGCGCCTTCGATGGTATAGTCGGTATGCGGATGGCCGTCTTCATGCGCCGGATCGCCGTCGACCACGGTGCGCGGCAGTTGCGATTCCGACATCGGGAAGGTAGCCGGCAGGTGACCCGACGGATTGACTTCGCCGGTCAACACGCGGGCGATGGCTTCGCCACCCGATGTGCCGGGGTACCAGGCTTCAAGCACGGCACCGACCTTCGGCAGCCACGGCATCAGCACCGGTCCGCCGGTTTCCAGCACCACGGCCGTTTTCTTGTTGGCGGCGGCCACCGCGTTGATCAGGGCGTCCTGGTTATCGGGCAGGCTGAGATTGGGCACGTCGAAGCCTTCGCCGGTCCATTGGGTGGCGAAGACGATGACGAGGTCGGCGCCCTTGGCGGCGGCGGCGGCGGCCTTGACATCCTTGCCGTCGACGTAGGTGATATTGGCGTGGGTGCGCGCCTGCAGGCCGGCCATCGGCGACGAGGCGTAATAGGTGAGGGGGCCCGGGAATCCGTCGGGACCTTCGCCGTCGAAGCGTTTGGCGCCGGTGGCATAGACCTGCGACGAGCCGCCGCCCGACAGGACGCCGAAGTCGGCATGGCCGCCGATCAGCACGATCTTCTTCGCCGTCCTGGCGACCGGCAGCAGGCCGGCGTTTTTCAGCAGGACGATCGATTCTTCCGAATCGGCCTGGGTCGTTTTGGCGTGAGCCGCCCAGTCGATGCTGGCCGACTGGTCGCCGTTGACGGGATCGTCGACAGCGCCGTTGGCGTAGAGGGCATAGAGGATGCGATGCGCCATGTCGTCGAGGCGGGCCTCGGGCACGTGGCCGTCATTGACCGCCTCCTTCAGCGCCGCGGCGAAGTAGGGCGAATGGTCGAAGGCCCAGCCCGATTCCTGGTCGAGGCCGTTGAGCGCCGCTTCGGTTGTCGAGTGGGTGGCGCCCCAGTCCGACATGACATAGCCCCTGAAGCCCCAGTCGGTCTTCAGCACCTGGTTGAGCAGCCAGTCGTTTTCGCACGCATAATCGCCGTTGACGCGGTTGTACGAGCACATCACCGAACCCGGCTTGCCGATTTCGTTGGCGAACTGGAAGGCCAGCAGGTCAGACTGGCGCGCCGACTTGTCGTCGATCTTGACGTCAACCGAGTTGCGGTTGGTTTCCTGGTCGTTGAAGGCGTAATGCTTTAGCGTCGAGACGATGTGGTTCGACTGGATGCCGGCGATTTCGTTGCCGTCGATGGTGCCGGCGAGCAGCGGGTCTTCACCGCCGTATTCGAAGTTGCGGCCGTTGCGCGGCTCGCGCAGCAGGTCGATGCCGCCGGCCAGCTGCACGTTGAACCCGCTGAGCTTGGCTTCGTTGCCGATCATGGCGCCGCCGGCGAAAGCGGTCTTCGGGTTCCAGGTGGCGGCGGTGGCGATGCCGGACGGCAAGGCGGTGCGCAGGCGCGGCGTGGGCGAGCGCTGGGTGGCGACGCCGACGCCGGCGTCGGTCTCGTGCTGCGCCGGGATGCCGAGGCGGGCTATGGCCGGCACGTAGCCGGCGGCGTAGTCGAGTGTGTTGTCGTCAAACCAGACGAATTTCTTGGTCCCGCCGTTCTGCCAGGCGGCATTGGTCGAAAAGTAGCCGAAGACAAGCGTCAGCTTCTCGTCCTGGGTCATGGCGGCGACGGCGGCGTCGGCGCGCGCGTCAGGGCTGAGCGTGGTATCCGCCCAAGCTTGGGTCTGCGCCAGGGCGGCGTGGCTGAAAGCAAGCGAGCCGGCCAGCGCCGAGGCGGCGAGCAGGCGGTGGAAAAGGCGTGAGGTCATGACGTGAGAGTCTCCCAACAAGGATTATGTTTTATTGGGCGCCGTTGGCCTCTTCCAGACGCGGCGCCACGTTTTAGAGTTAATGTCTTATAGACGAAATCTCGTTTCGCCAAAGAGCCCCAGCGAAAAATTTTAGATATCGCGACGTGTCAGTTTACCGGCAGCCTGGCAAGGTCATAGCCCGGTCCGAAATTGCGCACGAAGACCGGTCCGAGCGCGATTTCCTGCGCGCCGGTCGCCAGTTGCACGGTTGCCGCCGCTTCGGCCGGCGTCAGGTCCAGCGTCGATGTGCCGGAGACATAATAGAGCTTCCATGTCGTGCCGACGTTTAAGGCCCGGTCGCCGATGCGGGTATAGGGTGCGTGGTTCTGCTGGATGTCGGCGATCACGGAAATCGCCGGCTGGCCCGGCGGTGTCGCCAGGGCCTTCGCCCAGAAGGCCAGCAGGATGACGTCGCCGCTGTGGATCGGCTGGGCGGTCGCGACGGCGGCCTGGACATCCCACGGATTCTGTCCCGCCGCCGCTGTCTTGACGACGAAGGCGTAGCCGCCGGGCACGGTCTGGTCCACCATCATGCGGTGGCTTTCGCCGCTGCCGAAGATCGACCACTGGTCGATGGCTGGGCTGGCGATCGCCGAAGTTCCGGGCAGATCCTGTGCCGGAACGGATTGTGGAAGGCTTGCGCAGGCGATTGTGGCGGCGGCTGCAACCAACAGACTTAATTCGTGTTTCATGACCTTTCCCATATCTTTTTTATCGACTTGCTTTTAGGCGAGCGTCCCAGCAGAACAGGCGCGAGTCAAGTCCCGCGCAAGGATGGCCATGATGACCGAAGCCCAGCCCATCGCTGAACGCCCGCCCCTGGACCCGAAGGACGTCCGGTCGATCATCATCGGCCTGATGACGGTGCTGCTGCTGGCGGCGCTGGACCAGACCATTGTCTCGACCGCCATGCCGACCATCGGCCGCGCGCTCGGCGATGCCGAGCACCTGCCGTGGATGCTGACCGCCTACCTGATGTCCTCGACCGTTGTGACGCCGCTGTACGGCAAGCTGGCCGACAGCATCGGCCGGCGCACCACGCTTCTGACCGCCATCGGCATCTTCCTCGCCGGTTCGCTGTTGTGCAGCCTGTCGCCCAACATGTACGTGCTGATCGCGGCGCGGGCCATCCAGGGCTTGGGCGGCGGCGGCCTGATGTCGCTGGTCCAGACTGTCATTTCCGACATCGTGAGCTTGAAGGAGCGCGGTCGTATCCAGGGCATGTTCGCCGCCGTCTTTACGTCATCCAGCATCGGCGGGCCAATCCTCGGCGGCGTGCTGGCCGAACATTTCGGCTGGGCGTCGATCTTCTGGGTCAACCTGCCGGTCGGCGCCATCGCGCTATGGGTGGTGTCGCGTGGCCTGATGAAGCTCCCGCGCTACGACCGGCCGCATCGCATCGACTGGCTGGGCTTCGTCGTCATGGCCGCCGCTTCGGGTAGCCTGTTGCTCGGCATCAATACGCGCGGCGACGACATCATGGGCTTGCCGCGCTGGACGGCCTTCGCCTTGTCGGGCGTGTTCTGGGTGTTGTTCGCCCTGCGCCTGCGTTTTTCCAGCGCGCCGCTGATCCCGGCCGGCATCCTCAAGAACGGCACCATCGTGCGCGCCATCCTTGTCGGGACATTGGCCATGGGCGCGCTGATGTCGGTCGGCGCCTACAATCCGCTTTATATACAGTTGATCTTTCATCTCGGCGCCGCGCAGTCCGGCATGGTCATGACGCCGCTGGCCGGCGGCGTGATCGCCGGCTCGATCCTGTCCGGCCAGATGATGAGCCGCAGCAAGAGCGGAAAGTACAAGCTCCTGCCGATGATTGGCCTGTTCCTTGGCACGCTGATCTATGCCGCCCTGGCCATGTTTGGCGATCACCTGAGGCTGTGGGGCTATATCGGCAGCCTGGTCGTGGCCAATGCCGCCGTGGGGGCGACCTTCCCGGTAACGACTGTAGTGGTGCAGAACACGGTCGAGCGCCACCAGATGGGCACGGCCATGGGCCTGATGAACTTCCTGCGCGGTATGGGCGGCGCCGTCCTGGTGGCGGTTTTCGGCGCCATCCTGTTCGGCGAGATGTTCACCCTGCTGGGCAACAGTTTCTCGGGCGCGCTCGACATCCACGCCTTCGACCACGTCGCCAATCCGGCGCGCATCTACAAGCCGATCTTCATCGGCGCCACGGTGTGCATGGCCCTGGCCTTCCTGATGCTATGGTCGATGGAGGAAAAGCCGCTGCGCAACCGCGAAGGGGCGGGCGCCGCCAAGGCCGCCGAAGAAGCCACGGACACGCTCGGCAACGCGGATTTTTCCTGAGCGCCTAGAGCCGAGGTTGCCGCGCCTTATTGCGGCGGCAGGTAGCAGTGAATCTCGACCAGCTTGGCCTGTGCGCCGGCCACCTTGCCCTGGTAAGTGTCCGGGCAGTTCAGCACGCTGTCCGGGTTCTTGGTCGTGTCGGGCTGGACATTGATCAGCACGTTGGCGGCGTTGTCGACGCTGTCGGCCAGCACGTCGGTCTTCAGGTTGTTGCCGGTGACGTGGATGGTCTGGTCGACGGCATCGACGGTGAAGTTTTCCTGGCCCATTTCGAGCTCGCCGCCGGCGCCGCCCTTCTTCGCCGCCACCGCGGCCGGGTTGGCCTGGCCGTAGAATTCGTTGCCGAGGATGACCTTCATGCCCTCAGCCTTGAACTTCGCGGTCACATCGGGTTCGAAGGTGAGCTTGACGTCGTAGCCATAAGGCGAGGCGGCAGCCGCTGGCGCTGCCGATGCGGGTTCAGCCGTCATGGCCGGCTTGGGCGAGCACTGGACGAGACAGCAGATAACAGCGGCGGCGATGCCGGCCTTGGCGATGTTGATATAGGACATGATTTCCCCCGGGATTTCCCCGACAGTACGCCACTTCCCGGGCTTACGCCAGCCCCGTCCCCATGATCTTCAGCACCGGTGTGAAGGCTGGCCGGGCGTCGGGCAGTTTCACCGTCAGCCCGCCCAGGCCCAGTTCGAATTTCAGCGGTTCGCCATGGCCCAGCAGCTCGACACGCTCGACCGAACCCTTGCGCTGCGGAGAGCCTTCGGCCATCGACGTCACGGTCATGTAGCCGCTGGTCGGCCAGTCCATGCCGAGCGCATAAAGAACGCCGTCTTTCGTGGTGAAGCGGATGTCCTCGTGACCCAGCTGGCTGGCCAGGCCTTCGTTGAACTGGGCGTTGGTGAACTGCACCGGCCCTTCGCCATAGATATCCCACGGACGCGAGGCGAAGATGGCCTCGCCATTGACCGCCATCCAGTCGGCCATGCCGGCCAGCACCTTTTCTTCCTTGTCGTCGAGGGTACCGTTGCCGCGTACCGGGATGCTGAGCAGCAGGTTGCCGTTCTTCGACACGGTGTCGATCAGGCGCTGGATCACCTGCCTGGCCGACTTGTAGCCATCGTTGTCGTAGATGCGGCGGTCATAGTGCCATTGGCCGATGCAGGTGGCGGTCTGCCACGGCGAGGGCCGCATGCGGTCGGAGAAGCCGCGCTCGACGGTGCAGGTGACGCCGCGCGCTTGCTCGTCGCTGAGCGCGTTGGTTGTGACCACGGCTTCGAGCGTGCCGTTGTGCTTCAGGTTGGTGTTGTAGAAGTGGGCGACGGCCTCAAGCCCGGTATCGCCCAGCGGCATGACCTGGTTGTCGAGATAGATGTAGTCGGGCTGGTAGGTCTCGACCAAGTCCTTCTGGCGCAGCAACCATTGCTTGGCATACCATGGCTCATTCACCGGCGGCGTTTCCAGCCACTGGCCTGAGTGCGAATCGTGGAAGGCCTGCATGTCCTTCATGGTGGTGATGCCGTCGGGCGGCACGAAGCTGCCGTTGGGGCCGGCGTGCGGGCCGGTGTAAAGCTCCTGCGGGTCGTAGCCGTCCCACCACGTGCCGGCGCCGTCGGCCTTGCGCAAACGATAGGCGTCGTAGCGCGCGCCGTGGACCGGGCCTTCGGCGTCGTAGCCATAGGCCGTCTGCCACCAGTGCCAAGCATGGGCGGCGTGGTTGGAGACGCCGAACCTGAGGCCGGCATCGAGGACGTGCTGGCGCCAGCCGCCGACAATGTCCTTCTTCGGGCCCAGCCGGGTGGCGTTCCAGTTGTGGTACTTGGAGTTATAGGTATCGAAATTGTCGTGGTGGCAGGCCAGCTGGACGAAATATTTCGCGCCGGCCTTTTTATAAAGCCCGACCAGCCGCTCAGGATCCCACGGATCGATGTTCCAGCGGTTGATCAGCTCCATGAAGCCGAACTGGGTCGGGTGCCCGTAGGTGGCGACGTGGTGATTATAGTAGTCGTTGCCCTGCTGGTACATCTGGCGGCCGTACCAGTCGCCGTATTCCGGCACGCACTGTGGTCCCCAGTGCGCCCAGATGCCGAGCTTGGCGTCGCGGAACCATTGCGGCGTCTTGTAGTTGGCCTCGAACGAGTCCCACGACGGCTGGAAGACATCCGATGCAGGCTTGGTCTTGGCGAAGGCGGGGGCAGCTGTCGCAGCCCCGGCGGCCGTCAGAAGGGAGCGACGGGAGATCATGGCAGATCCACGGCGAACGGTACGGCCGGCATGTCATCCTTGCTGTAGAGATTAACGAACGGCGCGTCGGCCCAGGCGTAACGCACGATCTTGATCTCCGGTTTGTTGACGCCGGTCAGCACCACGTCGCTGCCCTTGACCTGACCGTAAGCGTACTGGCAGACATTGGGCGCGGTGCACACTTCGAAGCCGATAGCGTCGTAAGAGCTGTAGGTTTGCAGTCCGCTGGCGGCGTATTTGAAGTGAACGACGATGTCGTTGCCCTGCCGGGTGACGCTGCCAACCTCGGGGCCGCCCGGCGGAACATCCTGGCCGTAGACGACAGCCTGCGCGGCCTTGGCAAGACGGTTGCCGATAATCGTCTTCTGAGTCGGGTGGATGTCGGAACGGTCGGAGAAATCAATCGAGACCGCCATACCGGCATGCGGATCGGCATCGACGGCGCGACGTTGCGATTCGCGCAGTTCCGCCCAGTTGGATTGGCCTGGCTGGGTCGCCGTCGCACCGTAGGAGGCCAGTTGGACGACGAGGAAGGGCAGGGCGGGATTGTTGAATTTTTGGCGCCAGTCGCTGAACATCGTCCCCAGCAGCCCGGCATATTCGGACGCGGAATCGGCATTGGCCTCGCCCTGGTACCAGGCCGCGGCCTTGAGCGTATAGGGTGCGACGGGGGCGATCATGCCGTTATAGAGGGTGGTCAGCGAGGTCGGGATGGCCCACGGCGCCGGCGGCAGGCTGAGCCCGGTGGCGCGCATGCCGGGCTTGATCTTCCACACGGCGGGCAGGAGGATGGCCTGGCCGTCGCTGGTCTTGATCAGGCGGTTGCCGGGCTGGCCGGTCAGGCCGCCGCCGCCGAGGACGCGCAGGGTGATGACATTGTCACCGGTCTTGAAGACACCGGCCGGCACGGTGTAGTCGCGCCACAGCCACGACATGCCGCTGCTGCCGACCCAGGTGCCATTGACCCAGGCGGTGTCATAGGTGTCGATCGGGCCGAGCAGCAGTTCGTTGGCTTTCGCCGCCTGGTCGGCGGTGAGCGTCACGGTGGTGCGCATCCAGGCGACGCCGTCGAAGTCCTTGAGCGCGGCAACGCCGGAGTCCTTCCAGCCGCGATCGGCTGTGAGCGTCGCCCAGGCGGTGTCCGTCTTGTTTTTCCGGCTCTTTTTGACGGGCGCCGTGTCCGAATAAGCCGGATCGATGAAGGCGCGATTGGCCGCGTTGGACGGATCGTGGGCGTCCCACCAGGCTTCCTCGCTCTGCGACTGGGCGGCATAGGCCTTGGCCGGGTCGTGCGCCAGCAGCGCTATCGCATCGAGGCCCTGCGTATATTTGGCTGTGGCGCGCAAGGAAGCGTCGCTGATCCAGCTCTGGATCGTGGTGCCGCCCCAGTAGGAATCGATCATGCCGATCGGCACGTTCTGTTGTTTCTGGATCGCCTGCGCCATGTGGTAGCACACGGCCGAGGCGTCGCCGACGGTATCGGGACCGACCACGGCCCAGGTGGCGGGCAGCTTCATGTCGGCCAGCGGCGCCGGTTCGCTGTCCTTCGGCACGATGATGAAGCGGAGGTTGGCGTTGGCCGAGTTGCCGACGTCGCCCCAGGCGCCCGTCGCCAGCCGTTCGGGGAACTCCATGTTCGACTGGCCCGAGCACAGGAAGACGTCGCCGATCAGGATGTCGTTGAGCGTGGTCGTGCCTTCGGAATCGACGGCGCTCAAGGAAAACGGCCCGCCGGCATGAACCGGCGGCAGGTCGCCGGCCCACTTGCCCGTGCCGTCGGCCGTTGCGGTGAAGGTCTCCCCGGTATTGAGCGACACGGTGACAGCGGCGTTCGGCGTGGCCGTGCCCCAGACGTGAATCGGCGCGCTTCTTTGCAGCACGGCGTGGTCGGTGAAGACGTGGGCGAACTGCGGCGCGGCGGCGGATGCGACGACGGGCAGGGCGGCAAGGCTCAGGGCCAGGGCAAGGATGCGGATGTGTGACATGACGGTCTCCTCCTGAAGCCGGCGAAAGCGAATCACCGCGCCGGACGGGGACGGCCGGAACACAAGAGACGCGCCGGCCGGGTTTCCTCTTTTTGTTTTGGCAAATCCGACGATCTCACGTCGCTCTTTTGTCGGGCAATAACGGCAAACAATCGCCGTCTTTTCAAGCTTTTTTTACGGACAAGGCCGCCGTCCCGGTTTTCGCACGCCAAAGCCCTTTCATGCCTGAAAGACATTTTGCGCGCCATTTGCCAAATGCGGCTTTGCGTCCTATAGATTCGTCAGCACATGCAACGCGCAAATTCCCAATCTGCGCAAACGTTTACAACAGGGGCATCACGGGCTTGGCGCGTAAGGTCAGCCGCCGCGGCGGCAATATCGTCACCATTCACGATGTAGCGCGTCACGTCGGCGTTTCGCCGATGACCGTGTCGCGCGTCATCAACGGCGAAAAGAACGTGCGCGAGGAAACACGCGCCAAGGTGCTGGCCAGCGTCGAGGCATTGAATTATTCGCCCAACCTGGCGGCGCGGTCGCTGGCGACACAGGATTCGGCGCGCATCGGCCTGCTCTATTCCAATCCGTCGGTAGCTTTCCTGAGCGAATTCCTGCTCGGCATCCTGTCGGAAAGCTCGCAGAACGGTACGCAACTGATGATCGAAAGCTGCGAAGGCCCCGAGGGCGCCACCACGGCGCTGGAGCGCATGAAGGCGGGGGGATGCGACGGCGTCATCCTGTCGCCGCCGCTGTCGGATTCGACGCGGGTGGCCAAAAGCCTCAACGAGATGAACCTCCCCTTCGTAGGCGTGGCGATGGCGCGCATGGATCCCGACATCTGCGCCGTCACCATCGACGATTTCAAGGCGGCCTTCGCCATGACGCGCCGGCTGATCGAACTGGGTCATCGCGATATCGGCTTCATCAAGGGTCACCCCAGCGCCCAGGCCAGCCAACTGCGTCTCGAAGGCTTCGAGACAGCCATGGACAAGGCAGGACTGAAGGTCGAGCCCAACTTCGTGGCGCAGGGTTTGTTCACCTATCGCTCGGGCTTCGATGCCGCCGAGCGCATCCTGAGCCGCAAGGTGCGTCCGACCGCCATCTTCGCCTCGAACGACGACATGGCCGCCGGCGCGGTAGCGACCGCCCATCGGCTGGGTTTCGAGGTGCCGGACCACCTGACCATCGTCGGTTTCGACGACACCGCCATGGCGTCGTCGGTGTGGCCGGAGCTGACCACCGTGCGCCAGCCGATTTCCGACATGGCGTCAATGAGCGTGCGCCTGCTGCTCGACCAGATCAAGGCCCGCCGCTCCGGCCGTCCGTTCGAGCCTGTTCGCGAAATCCGCGACTTCTCGCTGATCGAGCGCCAGTCCTCGGCGCCGCGCGGCAGCATTCCGGCGGCTTCGGTTGAACGGGGTTAGCGATTTCGTTTTTCATAAATACGCCCGGCGGCGTATTGCCCCTTGACATCAGCGCGGACACATTTAGATGTGGTAGCGCTAACAAACGAGAACAAAGCCTCGCCGGCCGGGTTCGCGCCGCCGGAACGGGGTTACATACGGGTTGAGAGAGCTTATGATATTGCTGAGCTGCCGCTTACCGCGGGCCGGATGTGCCCGGCCCGCGACCGGCCAGAAATTTGGGGCTGCGGGCCCAGGGAACGATCATGCTTGAATTTCTGTCTAAGGACTGGCGCGACGCCACCCTGGTCGGCCGTATCCTGACCGAAGACGGCCCGACACCGGTGATGGTCAGGGGCGGCGAAGTTTTCGACATGTCGGCCGTTGCACCGACCGTGTCGCAACTGCTGAAGGCCTGGCCGGAAGACGGCGTACCCGAAGGCGGGTTGAACCTCGGCAAATTCGAGAATTTTTCGTTCGCCAAGGTGTGGGCCGGTGAGCGTCGTGGCGACCAGCTTCTCTCGCCCATCGACCTGCAATGCGTCAAGGCCGCCGGCGTCACCTTTGCCGTGTCGGCCGTGGAACGCGTCATCGAGGAACGGGCGCGCGGCGACAGCGACAAGGCACAGGCCATCCGTAACGCCCTGGCCGAACGCGTCGGCTCCGATATCCGTTCGGTCAAGCCGGGCTCGGAAGCGTCGGCCAAGCTGAAGGAGGCCCTCATCAACGACGGCCTGTGGTCGCAATATCTCGAAGTCGCCATCGGCCCGGATGCCGAGGTCTTCACCAAGTCGCCGGTTCTGTCGTCCGTCGGCTGGGGCGAAGAGGTCGGCGTGCGTTCGGACTCGACCTGGAACAATCCGGAACCCGAAGTCGTCATGGTCGTCGATCCCGCCGGCCGCGCCGTCGGCGCCATGCTTGGCAACGATGTCAACCTGCGCTGCTTCGAAGGCCGTTCGGCCCTGCTGCTCGGCAAGGCCAAGGACAACAATGCATCGTGCGCGCTGGGTCCGTTCATCCGCATGTTCGATAACGGCTTCACCATCGATGACGTGCGTAACGCCGTGCTCGACCTCAAGATCGACGGGCCGGAGGGCTATGAACTGGTCGGCCGCTCTACCATGAGCGAGATTTCGCGCGATCCGCTGGAACTGATCCGCCAGGCGATGAGCGAGCACCACTATCCCGATGGTTTCGTGCTGATGCTGGGCACCCTGTTCGCGCCGACCCAGGACCGCGATACGCCGGGCCGTGGCTTCACGCACAAGGTTGGCGACATCGTCAAGGTGTCGTCGCCCAGGCTCGGCTGCCTGGAAAACCGCGTCGTTTATTCCAAGGACGCGCGTCATTGGGACTTCGGCATCGCCGACCTGATGCAGAACCTGGCCGAGCGCGGCCTGCTCAAAGCGCGCAACAGCGCCTCCTTTCAAAAAGCGAGTTAGTCTCCCATGTCCTCAGCCATCTATCCCAGTCTCAAGGGCCGCACGGTGCTCATCACCGGCGGCGGCTCGGGCATCGGCGGCGGGCTGGTCACCGCTTTCGTCAATCAGGGCGCGGTGGTGCATTTCATCGATCTCGTCGATACGGTTTCGTCGACCCTCGCGCAGGGTGCGGCCACCTTTCACGCCTGCGACCTGACCAATATCCCGGCGGTCGAACGCGTGATTGCGTCGATCGGCCCTGTCGATATCCTGCTCAACAACGCCGCCAACGACGACCGCCACAAGCTGGGCGACGTCACCGAGGCCTATTTCGACAACCGCATCGCCGTCAATCTCAAGCACCTGCTGTTCTGCGCCAAGGCCGTGGCGCCGGGTATGAAGGCCAGGGGCGGCGGGGCGATCATCAATTTCGGCTCGATTTCGTGGCACCTGGGTCTGCCCGACCTGGTGCTGTACGAAACCGCCAAGGCCGGCATCGAAGGCATGACACGCGCGCTGGCCCGTGAACTGGGACCCGACAATATCCGCGTCACCACCATCATTCCCGGCAATGTGAAAACGCCGCGCCAGATGAAGTGGTATACGCCCGAGGGCGAAAAGGCCATCGTCGACGCCCAGTGCCTGCCGGGTCGCATCGAACCGGCGCAGGTCGCGTCGCTGGCGTTGTTCCTGGCGTCGGACGATGCATCGCTGTGCACCGGCCATGGCTACTGGATCGACGCCGGCTGGCGGTAAGGCCTCGCAAAAAAGTCCTTTGCCGTGGCCTTACGGTCTGCGCTCAGTGTACTTTTTCGCGGTTTAATTCGGACAAAATCCCTCTTGGGACGGCCCTGAGAGCGATTTTGGCTTTTTTCTTGAGGCAAGGCCGCGATGCCCGAACTTTTCCAACCGATATGCGTCTGGGACCTCAAGGCCACGCTGGGCGAGGGGCCGGTGTGGTCACCAAAGGACCATGCCATCTGGTTCGTCGACATCAAGCGCTCGCAGGTCCACCGTTATGACGTCAATATCGGTTCGCACCAGGCCTTCCACGCGCCCAGTCCCTGCGGCTTTATCGCTCCGAAAAAGCGTGGCGGTTTCATCGTCGGCTGCAAGACGGGCCTCTACAATTTTGACCCCCGAAGCGGCCATTTCGAACTGTTGACCCATGTCGAGCCCGGCCTGCCCGGCAATCGCCTCAATGACGGCTATGTCGATCATCATGGCCGGTTATGGTTCGGTTCCATGGACGACGACGAGGCTCAGCCAACCGGCAAGCTCTACCGCTACGACGAGCGTGGCCTCAAGGTCATGGACGACGATTACGTCATCACCAACGGCCCGGCGGTTTCGCCCGACGGCAAGACGCTTTATCACAACGACACGCTCAAGAAGATCATCTACGCTTTCGACCTCGACGCGACCGGCCACCTCTCGAACAAGCGCGTCTTCGCCCAGCTCGACCGCGCGCCCGATGCCGATCCGTCGAGCCCGGTGTGCTATGCCGACGAACTCATGCCGAAAACCGAGCATGGCGAAGGCTATATCGACGGGCCGGTGGTCGATAGCGCGGGTAATGTCTGGAATGCGCTGTTCTTCGGCTGGGGCGTCAACTGTTATGCGCCCGATGGCCGCCTGCTGCGCAAGGTGCGCCTGCCGGTTTCCAACGTCACCAAGATCGCTTTCGGCGGTCATGACCTGAAGACGGTCTATGTCACGACCGCCGCCAAGGGCCTTGGCGCCGACGATATCAAGCAACAACCGCTGGCCGGTGGGCTGTTCCGCTTCGAAACCGACATTCCCGGCCAGCCGCAAAACGAGATTACCCATGTCTGATCGCAAGCCCGCCACCCCCAATGGTCGTTTCCGCAGCCAGGAATGGTTCGAAGCCCCCGGCCATATCGACATGGCGGCGCTCTATCTCGAGCGCTTCATGAATTACGGCATCACGCCCAAGGAACTGCGCTCGGGGCGGCCGATTATCGGCTTCGCCCAGACCGGCAGCGACATCGCGCCGTGCAACCGCATTCACCTGGAGCTGGCCAAGCGGACGCGCGAAGGCATACGCGACGCCGGCGGCATCTGCATGGAATTCCCGTGCCATCCGATCTTCGAGAACTGCCGCCGCCCGACCGCCGCCATCGACCGCAATCTCAGCATGATGACGCTGATCGAGATCCTGCACGGTTATCCTATCGACGCGGTGGTGCTGACGACCGGCTGCGACAAGACCACACCCGCCGGCATCATGGCGGCGACGGCGGTCGACATTCCGGCCATCGTCCTGTCGGGCGGCCCAATGCTCGACGGCTACCACAACGGCGATCTGGTCGGGTCGGGCACGGTCATCTGGCGCTCGCGCCGCGCGCTGGCGGCCAGCAAGATCACCGAGGACGAGTTCTTCGACGCCGCCTGTTCGTCGGCGCCATCGGCTGGCCATTGCAACACCATGGGCACGGCTTCGACCATGAACGCGGTCGCCGAGGTCATGGGCCTCAGCCTGCCGGGCTGTTCGGCCATTCCTGCGCCCTATCGCGAACGCGGCCAGATGGCCTACGAGACGGGCGTCCGTATCGTCGAGATGGCCTATGAAGACCTGAAGCCGTCGAAGATCCTGACCAAGGCGTCGTTCATGAACGCCATCGCCGCCGTCGCGGCCATGGGCGGCTCTACCAACGCCCAGCCACACATCGTCGCCATGGCGCGTCACGCCGGGGTCGAGATCACCGACGCCGACTGGATGGCGGCGCACGACATCCCGTTGATCCTCAACATGCAGCCGTCGGGCAAGTACCTGGGCGAGCGCTTCCACCGTGCCGGCGGCGTGCCGGCGATCCTGCACGAACTGGCCGTGGCCAACCGCCTCGACGGCACAGCAAAAACAGTGACCGGCAAGACAATCGGCGAAAACATCGCTGGCCGCGAAACGAAGGATCGCGAGATGATCCGCACGATGGCCGAGCCGCTGATGGGGCGCGCCGGCTTCCTGGTGCTCAAGGGGAATTTGTTCGACTTCGCCATCATGAAGACCAGCGTGATCTCCGAGGAATTCCGCCAGCGCTACCTGTCGCGGCCGGGCCACGAGAACGTCTTCGAAGGTCGCGCCGTCGTCTTTGACGGTTCGACCGATTATCACGACCGGCTCAACGACCCTTCGCTCAATATCGACGAGAACACCATCCTGTGCATTCGCGGGTCCGGCCCCATCGGCTGGCCGGGTTCGGCCGAGGTCGTCAACATGCAGCCGCCCGACGCCCTGATCAAGAAAGGCATTACCTCGTTGCCAACGTTGGGTGACGGCCGCCAGTCGGGCACGTCCGACAGCCCGTCGATTCTCAACGCCTCGCCGGAATCGGCGGCGGGCGGTGGCCTGGCCTGGCTCAGGACCGGCGACACCATCCGCATCGATCTCAACGCCGGCACCTGCGACATGCTGGTGGCGAAGGATGTCATCGAAGCGCGCCGGCAGGACGGCTTGCCGCCGATCCCCGCCTCGATGACGCCATGGCAGGAAATCTATCGCAACACGGTTTCGCAATTGCACACCGGCGCCGTGATGGAGCCGGCGCTGAAATACACACACATCGCCGACAAGCTGCCCCGACATAATCACTGAGGATGCTGCATCGCGGCATTGTTAACGGTAACAATTGCGACCGTTCGATGACGCGAAAACACGCGCAAAGCCTTTAAATTTCTCGCTCTTTTGGTGCGAAAAGCTTGCATTTTCGCACCACCTGACATTAAGCTTTCCTTAAGCGGAAAAACGGCCAGGCAAGGGCCGAAAAAGAACCGCAGCCATTCGGGAGACGGACATCGGGTCCGTCAACAAGGGAGCTTCGAGGAATGTCCTCAACAACAAAGACCGCGAACATGGGTCTGGTCATGGGTCTCGCCATCGGCGCGGCGCTGGGCGGCCTGCTGTTCGGCTACGACACCGCCGTCATCAACGGCGCCGTCGAATCCATCAAGCACAATTTCATCGATCCGCGCACGGCGTTGACGGAACTGCAACGTTCCAGCCTGTTCGGCACGGCCACAGGCATGGCGCTGCTCGGCTGCGTCGTTGGTTCGGGTATCGCCGGCTGGACGTCGCGGGCCTTCGGCCGCCGTGGCGGCATGCTGATCGCCGCCGTCCTGTTCTTCATCTCGTCGATCCTGTCGGGCTATCCTGAAACCGGGCTGGCGCCGATCGGCGGCATGGGCGTCGACGCGCTCAACCCCTTCATGCTTTACCGCTTCTGCGGCGGCATCGCCATCGGCATGGCCTCGCTGATCTCGCCGATGTACATCGGTGAAATCGCCCCGGCCAAGTCGCGCGGCATGCTGGTCACCTTCCAGCAACTGGCGATCGTCGGCGGCATTCTGCTGGTCGCCATCGTCAATCTCTACATTTCGCGCATGGGTGGCGGCAACGACACCTGGATCGACAATGTCGGCTGGCGTTACATGCTGGCGTCGTGCGCCCTGCCGGCTGGTCTGTTCTTCCTGGCTGCCTTCATGATGCCGGACACGCCGCGCTGGTACGTCATGAAAGGCCATGAGGACAAGGCGCTGAAGCTGCTGACCGAGCTCGACGGTGAAGCCGAAGCCACCACCACCATGGCCGAGATCAAGGACAGCCTGAACCAGCATTCTGGCAAGCTGTTCTCGTTCGGTTTCGGTGTCATCGCCATCGGCATCATGCTGTCGGTCTTCCAGCAGTTCGTCGGCATCAACGCCGTGCTCTACTATTCCAACCTGATGTTCAAGAACGCCAACCTGGGCACCGACGCCTCGTTTGTCGAGACGGTCATCATCATGGCCACCAATGTTGTCTTCACCCTGGTCGCTACCTTCACGGTCGACCGTTGGGGCCGCAAGCCGCTGCTGATCCTGGGCGCCCTGATCATGGCGGTCGCCATGCTGGCCATGGGCTACATGTTCCAGCAAAAGACCGAAGGCACCACGCTCCTGGCCGCCGCCATGCTCTATGTCGCCGGGTTCGCCCTGTCGTGGGGTCCGGTGGTGTGGGTTATGCTGTCGGAACTTTTCCCGAACTCGATCAAGGGCCGCGCCATGGGCATCGCGGTGGCGGCGCAGTGGATTTCCAACTTCTTCGTCACCTCGACCTTCCTGATCATCGACGGCAATTCGCAGCTGAACGCCATGTTCAACCACGGCTTTGCCTATTACCTCTATGGTATCTGCTCGATCCTGGCGGCGCTGTTCGTCTGGAAGTTCGTGCCTGAAACCAAGGGCAAGACGCTCGAAATGATCGAAGGCTTCTGGAAGAAGTCGTAATCGATTGACCTGAACCGGGCGGAGTCCAGCCACGGATTCCGCCCGGTTGGCTTTAAGCGCATAGAGAACAACAATGCTCCGCTTAAGCGTTTCCGATACGATCCTCGATATCAACCCTGACGTAGGCGGGGCGCTGTGGCGCTTCACGCACAAGGGCCGGGACGCTATGCGTCAGACGCCCGATGGCGCCACGGATGCACTGCAGACCGCCAGCTTTCCGCTGGTGCCGTTTGCCAATCGCATCCGCAACGGCGAGTTTGTGCTGGAAGGCCACAAGGTCAAGATGCCGGGGAACCTGGGTGACAGCCCGCATACCCTGCACGGCCACGGCTGGCGCAATGCCTGGCGCGTGGTTGAGGCATCGCCGTCGCGTGCCGTGCTGGGTTATCATCACACGCCCGATACCTGGCCGTGGGAATACGAGGCGACGGTGGTCTATGAACTGCGCGCCGAGGGCCTGCGCAGTTTCCTGAATGTGAAGAACCTGTCGCGCGGCGCGATGCCGGCGGGGCTGGGTTTCCATCCCTATTTCAATCGCACGCGTCAAACGCGGCTGCGCGCCAATCTGGACGGTGTATGGATCTCCGACGATCAGACCCTGCCGCGCAACTGGCATGCCGGCACGTTGAAAAAGGACTGGGTGCGTGGCGATACGCTCGATCACGACAAGACGATCGACAATTGCTATACTGGCTTTACCGGCCGCGCCGAGATTTTTGAAGGTGACCGCCTGACCCATACATTGCGCGCCTCGCCGGAATGCCATTGGCTGCATATCTTCGCGCCGACCGATGGCCGGGATTATTTCTGCATCGAGCCGGTCAACCACATGCCCGATCCGTTCAACCAGCCGAACTCTGGCTTGAAGTGCATCAAGACAGGCGAAACGGCAATGATCTGGATGGACATCGCGCTGCACCCGTAACGGGTTCAGTTAATCCAGCCACCGTCGATGATGTGCGTCTGGCCGGTGGTGAAGCTCGACTCGTCCGACGCCAGATATAGCGCCAGATTGGCCAGTTCCTCGACCCGCCCGAAGCGGCCCATGGCTTGGCGGGCGGTGAATTCCTTGTAGGCCTTGTCGAAGTCGCCGGTGTCGCGAAGGCGCTGCAGCAGGGACGGCGTCTCGACCGTGCCCGGGCAGATGGCGTTGCAGCGGATGCCGCGCGTCACATAATCCGCCGCCACCGACTTGGTCAGGCCGATGACCGCCGCCTTGGTGGCGCCATAGGCGAAGCGGTTGGGGATGCCTTTGATCGAGGAAGCAATTGACGACATGTTGATGATCGAGCCACCACCTTGCTCCAGCATCGCCGGCAGGAAGGCGCGGATCATGCGGACCTGCGCCGTCACATTGAGATTGAGCGAGAATTGCCAGGCATCCTCGTCGCAGTCGAGGATCGTGCCGGCATGGACGAAGCCGGCGCAGTTATAGAGCACATTGACCTGCGGGAACTCGGCGGCGATGGCCTTGACTGCGTTGGGATCAGTGACATCCAGAACGCGGGTGGTGGCGCCGGCGAAATTGGCCAAAGTCTGAGCATTGATATCGGCGGCGATGACCGTGGCGCCCTCGGCTATAAACAGCTCCGCCGTAGCGCGGCCGATGCCTTGGCCGGCGGCGGTGATAAGGGCGGTCTTGCCGTTTAAACGTCCCATGCTACCTCCATCTCAAAGTAAGAAACCCCACCACCACATCTCACTCGCCATCGTATGGGCGATGGCTCTTTCGTGCGGTCCCCCTCCCCATCAAGATGGGGAGGTACGCCTCATGACGCTCTCCGTAGCGGCAGACAGGCCGGACCGATCGGGTCGAACGCCTTGTAGGTCAGGATGAATTCCTGGTGGCCCATGTCTTCCGATAGCGTCCTTTCGCCCCCCGCCACGCGCAGCACCAGGTCGGTGATCTCGGCGCCGACCTCATCGAGCGTGGCGCGGCCTTCCATGATGCGGCCGGCGTCGATATCCATGTCGCCGGCCATCTTGCGGTAGGTTTCCGGATTGGCGCACACCTTGATGACCGGCGAGATGGCCGAGCCGACCACGCTGCCGCGGCCGGTGGTGAACAGCGTCATATGGGCTCCGCAGGCGATCAGCTCGACGATTTCGGCATTGTCCGAGATATTGGGGAAGCCGAAACGCGGTTCGCCATCCGGCACCACGTCGAGCAGGTAAAGCCCGCCCGTCGGCGGCAGGTCGCCGGGTTTCAAAATCCCGCAGATCGGCGCCGAGCCCGACTTGGAATAGGCGCCCATCGACTTTTCTTCCAGCGTGGTCAGACCGCCATCGGCATTGCCGGGCGCGAACGAGCCAAAGCCCATGACCGTGTAATAGGCCTCCGCCTTCTGCACGCAGGCTTCGAGTTCCGCACCCAGTTCGGGCGTCACGGCGCGGCTGGCCATGATTTTCTCGCAGCCGATCAGTTCGCCGGTTTCCTCGAAGATGCAGGCGGCACCTTGCGCGCCCAGGGTATCGAAACAGCGTCCGACCGCCGGATTGGCGGTGATGCCGGACGTGCCGTCCGAACCGCCGCAGATGGTGGCGATGATCAGCTCGGAGACGTCCATCGGGCCGCGTGGGGTTTCGGCGGCGGCGGCTTGGATGCGGCGGACGGCTTCCACGCCCTTGCGGATGGTCTCGGCGGTGCCGCCCTCATTCTGGATGACGAAGGTTTCGACCGGCCGGCCCGATTTTTCGACATACCGAGCCAGCGAACTGCGATTGAAGCTTTCGCAACCCAAGGAGACCAGCACCACGCCGCCGACATTGGGATGGGTGCACAGGGCCTCCATCATGCGGAAGGCGTACTTGTTGGGGTAGCAGCCGGGGAAGCCGATCAGGTGGACTTCATCGTCGCCCGATTTCTCGACGATCTTGCGGGCGACGTGGTGGGCGCACTCCACCAGATAAGCGACGACGACGACATTGCGGATGCCTTTTCGGCCGTCCGAGCGCAGCCATGCCTGGATATCAGTGGCCATCTTCGGTCACCTCGCGCGTATGGGTCTTGATGTAGTCGCTTTGCATATTGTGCATGTGGACGTGGTCGCCTTTCGCGGCATCGGCCGTCATCGAACCGATCGGCGCGCCGTATTTGATCACCTTGTCGCCGGCTTTCAAGGCGCGCCAGGCGACCTTGTGACCGACCTCGATATTGGTGGGCAGGATGACGATCTCGCCGTCCAGTTCGACGCTGTCGCCGGCATGGGCGGCTGCGCGGCACACGACGATGGTGTCGTCAGGATGAAGGAGGATGAACGGGCCGATGTTCAAGACGCCATCTCCCTGGCGGGCAGGGGGGCCTGGCGATGGAGGAGGCCTTCGTCGCGCAGATCGCCCCACAGCGCATCGGGGATGGCGGTGGTGAAGGCATCGACATTGGCGACAACCTCGGCGGCCGAAGCCATGCCGGGTATGACGCAGGCGACGCACGGATGTACCAACGGGAATTGTAAGGCAGCGGCGGTCAGGGAAACATCATGGCGTTCGCAGACGGCCCGCAACGCCTTGACCTTGGCAACGATCTCCGCGGGTGCCGCTTCGTAATTATAGTGCGCGCCGCCGGTCAGGATGCCGGAATTATAAGGGCCGCCGGCGATGACCGAGACGCCGCGTTTCTGGCATAGTGGGAAGAAGCTGTCGAGCGCCGTCTGTTCCAGCAGGGTATAGCGCCCGGCCAGCAGGACGCAGTCAAGATCAGCGTGGCTTAGTATCTCCTCGCAGACCTGCCATTCGTTGACGCCGAGTCCGATGGCGCCGGTTCGGCCATCAGCCTTCAGTTCGGCCATGGCGCGATAGCCGTCTTCCAGAAAGGCTTTTAGGTAGCGCGGATGATCGTCGCCATGGGTAAGGCGGCCAAGATCGTGGGCCAGCAGGATATCGATGCGCTCCCGGCCCAGGCGTCGGCAACTGGCTTCGAACGCGCGCATGACGCCGTCATAGCTATAGTCATAGACCGGTTCGAACGGATCGCCATCGATGAAGCCATGGCGCTCGGTACCTGGCGGTGGTGGAACGATCGGTTCCAGCACGCGGCCGATTTTGGAAGAAACGACGATGCCGTCGTGCAGCACCGCACCGACGCGCCGTTCCGCCAGGCCCTGACCGTAATGCGGCGCGGTGTCGACGTAGGTGATGCCGGCGGCAAAGGCGGCCGCCAGCGTCGCAGAAGCCTCGGCATCGCTGACGGTACGGTAGAGATTGCCGATGCCAGCCGTGCCGATGCCCAGACGCGTGACGGAGACGTCCGTGGCGCCAAGGCGGCGGCTGGCAAAGGCGGGATGGGACGTCACGGGCGTTCGCTCAACAACAGAATATTCATTTTTGAAACTATTCTTATGGATGAAAGTTTTAACGGCGGATCACGGCATAATCAAGCCTGCTGGCCCAGACTTTTGCTGAGACCGCGCGCAGTGGCCTTCAGGCGCGCCAGGGCGTCGTCGATGGTGATGCCGTCGCGGATATGGATCCACGGCATGGTGAGGGCAGCGATGGTGCCGACATCGTTGCCGACGGGCGCGGAAATATCGGTGATGCCATCGATATATTCGCTCGCCGCCATGTTGTGGCCCTGGGCTAGGACGCGTTCGGCGGTGGTTTCGAAGGCCTGCCATTCTTCCGACGTCGCGGCCGTCTTCAGCATGCCACGCCACTGGTCGCGGACCTTCGGCTTCTGGAAGGCATACAACACCACGCCCGAAGACGAATGCAGCAGTGGGCGCTGGTAACCGACACGGACGGAAAAGCCGAGATCGCCCGGCGCCTCGATGCGCGCGATGACCACCATGCGGTCATCCGAAGCGATGGCAAGATGGCAGGCCTGGCGGGTCTGCTCGCTCAGGGCCTGCATCATCGGCACCGCCGAAGCGAGCAGGTTCTGGCTGGGTCCACGCGAAATACCGAGTGAAAACAGCTTATTGGTCAGTTCGAAGCCGTCACCGCGCGGCGAGGCGCCGACATAGCCGCGCGCCTCCAGCACCTGGACCATGCGGAAAAGCTCGCTGACCGAACGCTCCAGTCGCGTCGAAATCTGCGACAGGGTCATCGGTGTCGAGGCATGGGCCAGCAGTTCGAGGACATCGAGGCCCTTTTCGAGCGCCGGGGCGCGGTATTTCGATCCTGGTTTGTCGGCCATCCTCACTCCCCGATCCGATAAAGCTGTTGCGCCGTCCGTCCCAATATGGCGAATTGCGCCGTCACCGGCTTATCCGCCAGCCATGTCAGTGTCCAGTCGTACCAGTTCTTGTAGGGGGTGCGCAGATTGACGACCGGCCAGTCCGAGCCCCACATCAGGCGCTCGGGGCCGAAGGCAGCATAAAGGTGATCGGCGTAAGGCGTCAGGGCGTCAAGAGATGTTCCGGCCGCCGCTTCGGTGATCAGGCCTGACAGCTTGCACGCGACATTGGACAAGGTGGCGATGCTCAGTATTGCCTCGCGCCAAGCTTGCGTACCTTCGACGTCGCCGATCGGCGGCTTGGCGCCGTGGTCGATGATGAAGGTCAGGCCGGGCCAGTTTCTGGCCAGTGTCGCGATAATCGGCAAATGGCGTGGGAAGATCAGGGCATCGAAGGTCAGGCCGTGGCTGAGCATGGCTCGAAAAGCGGGATCGAGATTCGGCCGCAGAACCCAATCGTCGTCGGTCAGGCCTTGCAGCATTGGGCGCAGGCCGCGAAACTTCGGTTGTTGTGCCAGCCACGCGATTTGCCCGACGGCCAGTGGATCGTCCATCTGCACCCAGCCAACGATGGCCTGCACCACGGGGTAACGGCCGGCCTGTTCGACCAGCCACAGCGTATCGGCATAATCCGGCTGCGACTGGACCAGAACCGAACCCGTCAGGCCGATTTCCTTTGAGTCGGCCATCAGGTCTTCAATGCCAAAGCTGTGATAAAGCGTCGGCAGGTTTGGTCCCGGCCAGGTCAGTTCACGCCGCTGGATATCCCAAACATGCTGGTGTGCGTCGATGATCATGGCGCTGGCGTGGCTTCCAGGGCGGCCGGTACGCTGGCCTTGCGCGAGATCAGGCTGTACAGGCCGATGACGGCGAAGCAGACCGTTGGCACCAGGATGGCCAGGCGGATCAGGTGCGTGCCGTCCGACACCCGGCCCATGACGGCCGTCAGGATGCCGCCGCCGACCACGCTCATGACCAGCAGCGACGCGCCGGTCTTGGTCAGGGCACCCAGGCCTTTCAGCGAGGTGGCGAAGATGGTCGGGAACATGATCGACATGAAGAAGGACGAGGCGACGAGGGCATAGAGGCCATATTGGCCGCCCACCAGGGCTGCATAGGCCGTCAGGGCGATGTTGATGGCGGCGAAGACGCCCAGCAGGCGCGATGGGTCGATCACCCGCATCAGGGCCGAGCCGGCGAAGCGGCCGATGGCGAAGAGGATAAGGCCGGCGGAGACGTAGTCGGCGGCGGCCTTGTCGGTGATGCCGATTTCGGTCTGGGCGTAATGGATGGTATAGCTCCAGATGCCGACCTGGGCGCCGACATAGAAGAACTGCGCTGCCACGCCCATCAGGAAATGCCCGCGCTTGAACAGGCCGCCTATGGCCGCGCCCGCGCCGAGTTTGGCCTCGTCGGCGTCGTGGACGCTTTTGGTAGCGGCCTGCGGGAACCGGGTCAGGACGACCAGTGCCGCCCATGCCAGTACGATCAGGCCGATGACGAGATAGGGCATCTGCACGGCCTTGGTTTCGCGTACGACATCGGCCGTGGTGTTGAGCTTTTCGATCCCCGACAGGATGAAGGTCTTGCCGACCCAGATGCCGGCCAGCGAGCCGAGCGGATTGAACGATTGCGCCAGGTTGAGGCGAAAAGCCGCGTGCTTTTCATCGCCCAGTATGGTCATCAGCGGATTGGCCGAGGTCTCAAGAAAGGCCAGGCCGCACGCGATGACGAACAGCGCGCCCAGCAGCCAGGGATACTGGCGAATTTCGGCGCCAGGCCAGAAGGAGAAGGCGCCCAGTGCAAAAATGCATAAGCCGGTGATCACGGCCGCCTTGTAGCCGAAACGGCGCATCAGCAAGCCGGCCGGGATCGCCATCAGGAAATAGCCGGCGTAGAAGGACTGCTGCACCAGGCTCGACTGGAAATCGCTGAGCGTAAACGCTTTCTTGAACTGCGGGATCAGGATGTCGTTGAGATTGTTGGCCATGCCCCAGAAGAAGAACAGGGCCGTGATCAGGATGACGGGCCACAGGGCCATGGGTGCGGGCTTGGACGGTGTCTCGTTCATTGGAGTCTTCCCTGTCGTGGTCGCGTGGACCTTATGTTTGTGGGGATAGGTCATCACATATGAATGCAGCCGTCAAATATGAAATTTGACGGCCTCTGACGTGACGCTTATAGCCTTTGAAAAAAGGAAACGCGTCATGGCAAAACATTACTATGTCCTGGACCTCAAGGACGATGCCGCGCTGATCGAACGCTACAAGGCGTGGCATGCGCCGGGCGCGGTGCCAGCGGCGATCAATGCGTCGATGCGCGACCACGGCATTGCCGAACTGGAAATCTTCCTCGCCGGCAATCGCATGGTGATGATCCTGACGCCCGGGCCGGACTTCGACGCCGACACCAAGGCTGCCTTCGATGCGCACAGCCCGGATGTGCAGGCGTGGGAAAAGCTGATGTGGGATTTCCAGCAGGCCCTGCCGTTCGCCGAACCCGGCGAGAAATGGGTGGCCATGGACCGCATCTATGCCCTGAGCGAACAGCCGTAAATTATATTATAATTGCAGGTATGCCAGGTGTCGGCTATGACGGGGCAAAACCAGACAGGGAGACGGCCATGACCGGCAAAGCTTTGAAAATCGGCCTGATCGGCCTCGGCAAGATCGCGGTCGACCAGCACGTGCCGTCGATCCATGCCAACCCGGACTTGGAACTGGTGGCCGGTTGCTCGCCGCGCGCCCGGCCGGACGGCATTACCGCCTACGCAACCTATGCCGAGATGATCGCCGCCCACCCCGGGATCGAGGCTGTCGCCATCTGCACGCCGCCGCAGATCCGGCACGCGGCCGCCGCCGAGGTCATCGCCTCGGGCCGCCATGTCTTCCTTGAAAAGCCTCCGGCAGCGACCTTGGGCGAAGCCGAGGCGATCAAACACCTGGCGGCAGCGAAAGGCGTATCGCTGCTGGCGAGTTGGCATTCGCGATTTGCGCCGGCGGTCGAGGTGGCGCGGCAATGGGTTCAGTCGCGGCCGGTCGCCAATATCCGCATCGTCTGGAAGGAAAACGTGCGCCAGTGGCATCCCGACCAGGCATGGATTTTCGAAGCCGGCGGTATGGGTGTGTTCGATCCCGGCATCAATTCGCTGTCGATCCTGACGCGCATCCTGCCCGACCAGGTCATCGTCAAAAAAGCCGACCTGCATATTCCGGTCAATTGCGCCGCACCGATCCAGGTCGAGATGGACATGGTGTCCGAAGGTGGAACGCCAATCCGCGCCGAGTACGATTTCCTGCAAACGGGCCTGCAGACCTGGAGCATCTTTGTGGAGTCGGCCGCCGGCGAAAAGCTGGTCTTAAGCCTCGGCGGTGCGGGGCTGGAGATCGACGGCCAGTCGATCCCGCAGGCCAAGGAAGCCGAATATCCGGGGCTTTACGCCCATTTCCTCGACCTGGTCCGTGCCGGCCAATCCGACGCCGATTTCGCACCCTTGCGCATCGTCGCCGATGCCATGCTGCTGGGCAACAGGATCGCCGCGCCCACCTACATAGAGTAATTCTGCTGGCTAAATTGCGGTTTCGGTGCGACTCTGGCTTGCCAGACGCGAGGACCAGCCCTTGGCACAAGACCTGTTCGAAGCCGCCCGCGCGGCCATGAAATTCAGCCATTCGCCCTATTCGAAATTCCCGGTAGGTGCTGCTATTCGTAGCGCCAATGGCCGCATCCATGCCGGCTGCAATATCGAGAATGTCGCCTTTCCGCTCGGCCAGTGCGCCGAAGCGACCGCCATCGGCCAGATGATCATGGCGGGTGGGCGCGAGATTATCGAAATCGCGGTCATCGCCGATAAGCTGGGTGTTTGCGCGCCGTGCGGCGGTTGCCGTCAGAAGCTGGCGGAATTTGCGAAGCCGGAGGTGCGGGTATGGCTATGCGACGCGAGCGGTCCGCAAAAGGCGGTGACTCTGGGTGAATTGCTGCCGATGGCCTTTGCCACGGACAGCCTCGGCTAAGTCACTTCGCGTCGTCGATGAACTCGGCTTCCTGGGCGTTGCTGCGGGTAACGCGGGCGACGCGAAGGCTGTTGGTCGTGCCGCCCTTGCCGAACGGCATGCCGGCGACGATGACGATGTCCTGGCCAGGCTCGGCAATGCCTTCGGAGCGCGCCAGCTTCGAGGCCACCGCGACCGTTTCGGTCATCGAATGGGTGATCGGCGTCAGCACCGGATGCACGCCCCAGGTCAGGGCCAGGCGGCGGGCGGTTTCCATATTGGGCGTCAGACCCATGATCGGCGAAGATGGACGTTCCCTTGCGACGTGCAGCACGGTCGAGGCCGAATTGGTCAGGGCGGCGATGGCGACGGCGTCGATGGTCTGGGCCACGCTGCGGGCGGCGGCGGCGATGGCGCCGGAGGTCGATTTTTCCGGATCGGGGCGGCGGCGGTCGGTCAGGCCGCGCCAGCCGTCGTCTTTTTCGACGCGGGCGATGATGCGGTCCATGATGGTGACGGCTTCGATCGGATATTGGCCGGCGGCGGTTTCGGCCGACAGCATGACGGCGTCGGCGCCGTCGAACACGGCAGTGGCCACGTCGGAAGCTTCGGCGCGGGTGGGAGTAGGGGCCGAGATCATCGATTCCAGCATCTGCGTCGCCACGATCACCGGCCGGCCGAGATTGCGCGCCGTCATGACGATGCGCTTCTGCGCCAGCGGCACTTCTTCCGGCGGTAGTTCGACGCCAAGGTCGCCACGCGCCACCATGACGGCGTCGCTAAGGCGGACGATTTCATCGAGATTGTCGAGCGCCTGCGGCTTTTCCAGCTTCGACAGCACCCAGGCGCGGCCCTTGATCAGGTCGCGCGCTTCGAGCACGTCCTCGGGCCGCTGCACGAACGACAGGCCGATATATTCGACGCCGCGCTGCAGGGCGAATTCCATGTCCTCGCGGTCTTTTTTGGTGAGCGCCGGGATCGGCAGCACGACGTCCGGGACGTTGACACCCTTGCGATCGGACAAGCGCCCGCCATTGACGACGACGGTTTCGAGGTGATCTTCGCGGACATGGACGACGCGCAGCTTCAGCTTGCCGTCGTCGAGCAGCAGGTGCGAGCCGATCTGGGCGGCGGCGATGATCTCGGGGTGAGGCAGGTTGGCGCGGCGCGAATCGCCCGGGGTCGGGTTGAGGTCGAGGCGGAATTCCTGGCCGTTGTTGAGCACGACCGCACCGCCCATGAACTTGCCGACGCGCAGCTTCGGGCCCTGGACATCGGCGAGGATGCCGATGGGATGCTTGGTCTTGCTTTCCAACTCGCGGATCAGCTCGATGTTGCGGCCATGGTCTTCGTGGCTGCCATGGCTGAAATTGAGGCGGAAAACATCGGCGCCGGCCTGGTGCAGGCTGGCCATCATCTCGGCATTGGAGGACGCCGGCCCGAGTGTGGCGACGATCTTGGTCTTGCGGCGGCGGAGGATTCTCAAAGCGCACCCTACCTATTGAATAAGTTCATGATTTTACGGCTTCTCATGGCCGCAAAGCGGTTGCGCCGGCAAGGGCCGGCTACCGGCGGTGACAAAAGCCCCCGTTCTGGTCCAGGGTCAAGGCTTTTTTTGTGAACATTGACAGCGCTTTCCTCCGGCCCTCTGGCGGCGATTTCACCGCTATGCTAGGCAGGGAAAAACAATAGAAATCGATTACAAAGGGAAGAGACATGTCACCGTTTGTTCGCATGATCGCCGTTGCGCTTGCCCTTGCCGCCCTGCCGGTGGTCGTGACGGCGAAAACCAACCCTCCGCAATACCAGCATTTCAAGGCGGCCATCTATATCCCGGTCAGCGTAGCCAGGCCCCTGGCCGACCCCAAGGTGTTCGCAAAGCAGTTCGCCCGCGCCATGCACCAGGTGCCGTTCGACAAGGTCTATCTGGAGGTCTATCGCGACCGCACCTTCGCCACCGACGCCGAGATCGACACCATCAAGAAGGAATTCGAGGCCCGGGGCGTCGAGGTTTACGGCGGCGTCACCCTGGCGGCCGGCGGCTTCAACGGCCAGTTCGGCACCTTCGACTACGAAAACCCCGCCGACCGTGCGGAATGCCAGAAGGCGATCGAGGAAGCGGCGCGCCATTTCGACAACATCATCATGGACGACTTCTTCTTCTACACCTCGAAGTCGGACGCCGACATCAAGGCGAAGGGCGATCGTTCGTGGACGCAATACCGGCTGGATACCATGCGCGAGGTCAGCCAGGACCTGGTACTGGGGCCGGCGAAGAAGGTCAATCCCAACGTCAGGATCGTCATCAAATATCCCAACTGGTACGAACACTTCCAGGGCCTAGGATATGACCTCGAAAAGCAGCCGCTGATGTTCGACGGCATCTATACCGGCACCGAAACGCGCGATCCGGTCATCACCGACCAGTTGCTGCAGCAGTACGAATCCTACGAAATCATCCGCTATTACAGCAATATCCGGCCGGATCACGAAAACGGCGGTGGCTGGGTCGACACCTATTCCACGCTCTATGCCGACCGCTATGCCGAGCAGTTGTGGGATACCCTGTTCGCCAAAGCGCCGGAAATCACCCTGTTCAACTGGATGCCGGCGGCCGATGACAAGGCGATCGATGGCGGCAACCGGGCAGCGTGGGCCGATCAGGACACGTCGTTCAACTGGAAGGCCATCCAGGCCGCGTATAAGCCCGACGGCGCTTCCGATCCGGGTCCGGGTTGGGGCGAGGCGGCAGGCGCGGCGCTGAAATCGGCCGATGCCGTGGTGGGCCAGCTCGGCAATCCGATTGGCGTCGCTAGCTACAAGCCGTTCCAGTCGTCGGGCGAGGATTTCCTGCACAACTATCTCGGCGACATGGGCGTGCCGATCGAGCTGACGCCGCATTTCCCGAAAAACGCCAACATGATCCTGCTGACGCAGGCCGCGGCGGCAGATCCGGATATCATCAATGAAATCAAGGGTCAGCTCGAAGCCGGCAAATCGGTGATGGTGACGTCCGGCTTCGTCGAGGCCACGCAGGATAAGGGCTTCCAGGACCTGCTCGAAGTCTACGAGACCGGCCAGGAAGTGGCGCTTAACGACTATTATAACGGATATGGCGCCGGCAATGGCCTGTTTTTGCGCGACGATCCCAATGTAGCGCCGAAAGACGTGCTGTTCCCGGAACTGCACTATTACACCAATGACGCCTGGCCGATCATCCGCGGCGTATCCGGCGCGCGCGGTTTCCCGATCCTGCTGATGAACCGCTACTCCAACGGCATCCTTTATGTGCTGAACATCCCCGATAACATCGGCGACCTCTACAGCCTGCCGCAGGGCGTGATGGACCAGGTCAAGACCTACCTGCAAAAGGGCGATCCGGTGCGCATCGAAGCACCCGCGCAGGTCAGCCTGTTCAACTACGACAACGGTGCCTTTATCGTCGAATCCTACCGTGACCAGCCGGTAATGGTGACGATCTCGTTGGCGGGAACAGGCGCCGGTTTGAAGGATGGTGACGGCGCGCCCGTGGCTGTCAAGGCGGCCGCGCCCGGCGGTGACAACTTCGCCGCCCGTATGAAGGACGATCCGCGCACCGAATTCCAGGTGACGATCCCGCCGCATTCCTTCCGGCTGTTCAAGCGGTCGTGAGGGGAGAGGACGAGAGCAGAACGTAGTGACAGGATCGGCGAGGGGTTTTCTGGCAGCGAATGACCCCACATCCGAACCCTTTCGCGCCACCTTCTCCCCCTGAAAGGGGAGAAGTAAAGATTATCCAATTCGCGCGATTTGCTTGATCACTTGTCGGACAATTTCCTTGCGGGTAGGGTGAAATGTCCGCAAAGGGGAAGAGATAGCGTCATAACGCTGTTTTTTCCATATGCAGACTTGCAAAGCGACCGTTTTTGCAATTTGATTTAATTAATCGGTGCGGGCTAGGTGTTGGCGCGTATCCATAACCGTACAGGCAGGGAACATGTCCGACTCCTCAGCAGCTTCCAAATCGGGGGGCGGTGGCCTCCTTCTGGCCGTCATCTATGTGACGTGCCTGTTCTTCATCTGGGCCTTCGTCACCAACCTGGTCGACCCGCTCATCAAGAGCATGATGGTGATCTACCATCTCAACCTCTTCGAGGCGATGCTCAACCAGTTTGCCTTCTTCCTGGCCTATTTCGTCATGTCGCTGCCGTCTGCGTGGGTGCTGTCGAAGTTCGGTTACGCCAAGTCGGTCATCATTGGCCTTATCGGCATCATCGCCGGCTGCATCATTGCGTGGTCGACCCTGTTCTTCCACGAATTCGCCACCGTCCTGATCGGCCTGTTCGTGGCTGCTTCGGGCATCACCCTGCTGCAGGTGGCCGCTAATCCGCTGATCGCCTCGATGGGCGACATGAAGAACTCGCACTTCCGCCTCAACCTCAGCCAGGCCTTCAACAGCCTGGGCGCGTTCCTGGGCGGCCAGTTCGGCAACGCCTTCCTGCTGCAAGGGCCTTTGTTCGACAAGAACGTCGTGCCGACACAGGAGATGAAGGACGCCGGCCTGCACTTCGTTACCAACGTCTATCTCGAAATTGGCGCCGGTCTGGCCGTTTTCACCCTGCTGGTCTTCCTGGTCCGCAACACCATTACCAACAATGCCCCGAAGATCGTCGAACATGCGCCGTCGCCGTTCAAGGCCTTGACGTCGAAATGGGCCAACCTCGGCTCCATCGCCATCTTCCTCTATGTCGGCGCAGAAGTCGCGGTCATTTCCGGCCTGCTCTTGTTCCTCGAACAGGAACGAATCCTCAACGTGCCGACCCAGGTCGCCGGAGCCATCGCGCCGTTCTTCATGCTGTTCGCCATGTTCGGCCGCTTTATTGGCTCCGTGCTGCTGCGCTTCATCAAGGCGACCAACATGCTGGCCTTCGTCGCCGTCTGTGCGGCTGCTCTCTGCGCCGTCGTCATTGCGACGAATTCGCCGACCACGCATCCGCTGGGCGGCACGATCAACTTGTTCGGCTACATCGCTCCGATCACCTCGGGCTTCATCCCGGCGGGTGCCGCGATCCTGATCGGTCTGTTCAACTCGATCATGTTCCCGACCATCTTCACCCTGACGCTGGAGCGCTCGACCGCGCCGGCGTCGGCGACGTCGGGCCTGATGTGCATGGCCATCTTCGGTGGCGGCGTCCTGCCGCCGATCTTCGGTATCGTGGCGGATATGACCGGCTCTAAGTCGATCGCCTTCATCGTGCCGCTTGTTTGCTACCTCTATGTGTTGTGGTTCGCCTTCGCCGCCAAGAAGGCGCCGGTGCACGCCATCGAGGAAGGCGTCAGCGGCGGCCACTAAGCCACTGTCCAAGGCCTCCGGCGTTATACCGCGCCGGGGGCTTTTTCTCTTTATGTTACCTGACTGGACTATAGATGCTGTATGTCGGTGTTGATTTTGGCGGAACGAAGATCGAGGCCGCCGCCCTCTCGGCCGACGGCGAGTTCCTGGCGCGTCACCGCGAGCCCAATCCCGGCAACTACCCGGCGGCCCTCAAGCTCGTCTGCGACCTGATCGCCCGTGCCGAGGCGGAAGCCAAGAGTAAGCGCCCGGACCTGGCGACACGCGTCGCCACCATCGGCGTCGGCGCGCCCGGCAGCGTCAGCCCGCGCACCGGAGTGATGCGCAATGCCAACTCGACCTGGCTGAACGGCAAGACCTTCCGCGAAGACCTCGAAGCCGCCCTGCAACGGCCGGTCAGGCTGGCCAACGACGCCAACTGCCTGGCGCTTTCCGAAGCCAAGGACGGCGCTGGCAAGGGGGCGCGCACCGTCTTCGCTATCATCGTCGGCACCGGCTGTGGCGGGGGCGTGGTCGTCGACAGCCATATGATCGAAGGCGCCAACGGCCTGACCGGCGAATGGGGGCATATTCCGCTGCCCTGGCCGAAGCCGGAGGAATATCCCGGCCCGATCTGCTGGTGCGGTCACGTCGGCTGCCTGGAAACCTGGGTATCGGGCACCGGCTTTGCCCGCGACTATCATGCCGTGACCGGCCGCAACTTCAAATCCGAGGAAATTATCAACGCCATGCGCGCCGGCCAGGCCGATGCCCGTGCCGCCTTCGAGCGCCTGGTCGACCGGTTGGCGCGCGGCATGGCGGTTATCGTCAACACGCTTGATCCCGATGTCTTCGTCTTCGGCGGCGGCCTCAGCAATGTGCCGGAAATCTACGAGCAATTGCCCGCGGCCATCTTGCCCAACGTGTTCAGCGACGGCTGGAAGGCCGATCTCAAGCCGGCCAAATGGGGCGATTCGTCGGGCGTGCGCGGCGCCGCCTATCTCTGGGCGCAAGGTCACTGACATGGACTGGAAACGCGCAATCCTCCTTGGTGTGATCGCGTTGTTTCTGCCCGTCGTCGCGCTGGCGCAAAACAACCCGATGCGCGGCCCCAACGGTCGCGTCCATGCCCTGCTCGATGCGACTTCGGGCGGAATCGACGGGCGGGTTCACAAACTTTACACGGGTGAGAGCGAAGCATCCTTGCAAACGGCGCCGCAAACCATGGCGCCTGACTATTTTCCACCGCCGGCCATGCCGGTGCCGCCGCTTCCGGCCGCCGTCACCATCACCGGCGGCCAGCTCAAGGGCCAGGTTGTCGGCGATGGCACCTATGCCTTCAGGGACATTCCGTTCGCCGCGCCGCCGACAGGCCGCCTGCGCTGGGCGCCACCGCAAGATCCGGCGCCGTGGCAGGGCGTGCGCGACGCCGCGGGTCCGTCGGCCCCGGCCTGTCTGCAGAACGACTATGGCTGGCAGACCGACATGGCGGCCAAGTCGTCGGAGGACTGTCTTTATCTCGAAGTGCGCACGCCCAGCCTCGATCCAGGTGCAAAAAAGCCGGTGATTGTCTGGCTTCACGGCGGCGCCAACCGCGCCGGCGGCGGCATGGGCACGATCTCTTCGGCCATCGCCACCAAGGACGTGGTCATCGTTTCGATCCAGTACAGGCTGGGCGTGTTCGGTTTCCTGTCGCACCCGGCCCTGACGGCGGAAAGCGGCGTTGGCGCATCCGGCAACTACGCCCTGATGGACCAGGTCAAGGCGCTGCAATGGGTGCAGGCCAATATCGCGCAATTCGGCGGGGATCCCTATAATGTGACCCTGATGGGCCATAGTGCCGGTGGCCAGGATGTCGGCCTGCTGTTGACCACGCCGCTGGCGCGCGGCCTGTTCCAGAAGGCGATTGAGGAAAGCGGCACGCCGCAGTTCGGCTTCGCACCACGCACCTTGGCCCAAAACGAAGCCATGGGTGTGGCCCTGGCCAGCCAGTTCAGCCGCTCGGCGCCCGATAGCGCCCAGGCCCTGGCCGATCTCCGCGCTACGCCTGCGCGTGACCTGCAAGTCGCCGGCGACAAGCTGCAGGCGCCGCTGGAGGACCAGAGCTTCATCTGGGACCAGGCCACGGTTGACGGCTACGTGCTGCCGCGCCCGCCCGAGGATGTTTTTCGCGCCGGCGAAGCGGCGAAAGTGCCGTTGCTGATCGGCGTATCGGCGCGCGAGCTGACGCTTGAGGATGTAACGAAGGATTACGATGCGGCCCTGACGGTGCGTTTCGGCGCCAGCCGCGCCGTGGTCGATGCCTATGACGGCCACGATGATCCACTTTATGGCGACCGCGTGATGCAGACGTCGAGCGATATCCTGGTGCGGTGCCCGGCCGATTTCGTGGCCCGCCATATGGCGGGGCCGGTCTATCTCTATCAGCTCGACGTTGATAATGGCGGCACCATCCATCACGGTTCGGAGCTGAACTTCGTCATGAACGCCCGCCCGCCCGGCAAGGGCGACGGCGCCTGGCCGCCCCTGCTCGATTACTGGACGCAGTTCGCCAAGATCGGCGTGCCGGCGGGCAAGGGGCTGGCCGAATGGCCGGTCTATGGCGCGGGGCATCGCTACATCGAGTTCACTCCCGAAGGCGCGAAAACCGGCGCGGCATGGCGTGAGCCGGTGTGCGCGCTTCTTGGGCGTCCGTGATGAAGCTGCGCCTCATTATCGACGATCCGGTGCCGGGCGTGCTGTACAGCCTTCAGGACAAGGACGGCGTGCCGGTGGGGGTGGTGCGCGCCGGAGAGGGAGCGCTCAGCTTCGACGTCGAGGTCAGGCTGAAGGACGGCAAGCCGGGCGGACCGTTCGTGCGCCGCGAAGGCAAGGAGCGCCGCTTCGTCTATATCGCCATCGGCCGGTCGGCGGGCGACCCTCTCGAATTCGAACTCAGCCGGCGCGCCAAGATCGATGTCCATGAGATTCCGGCGGACCTCCTGAGCGACGATGCCGTGCTGGAATGTCATTTGCCGGGGCGCGGCAAGGACGGCACGCCGGCCTGCGCCACCGTGCGGACGAAGGATGGCTGGCGCCGGATCGCTTAAGGCCCTAAAAGTCTGCCATGACCACACACATCCCGACGCAATCCATGGCCGGTGAAATCCTCGGCGACGAACACCGCCTGAAGATCCGGGTCTATTACGAGGACACCGATTTCACCGGCGTCGTCTATCACGCCAACTATCTCAGATATTTCGAGCGCGGCCGCTCGGATTTCCTGCGCCTGCTCGGTGTCCATCACCACCGCCTGGCCGAACTCGACCCGCCGCTGGCCTTCGCCGTGGCTCAGATCAATGTGCGCTACAAGGCGACCGCACGCATCGACGACATCCTGACCGTCTCGACCCGCCTGGCAGCCGCGAAAGGCGCGCAGTTTTTCATCGACCAGGCGATTTCACGCGATGGCACACTCATCGCCGGCGCGCGGCTCGATATCGTCTGCATCGACGGACAGGGGCGGCCGCGCCGCATGCCCAGGGACCTTGCCGAGGTGATAAACCGTCACATCGCCGCGCCAAAACCGGGCGAAAACGCCTGAGACCGCTTTACGCGCCATAGAAATGTCGTCAAAAGTGGTGTCTATTGGGATTCACCATTTCGGATTAACCCTCTTACGCGTTCGCGCAATCTGTGATGTTGAATCGCCGGATTAGCGTATTTTGCGCCAACACCCGGAAACTGCCGGTCCGGCACCGTTTCCACGCTGTAAACCTCGCGGAGCCTTTCCGCTTCAACCTCGGGAGTGCGTCATGGACGCCAGTTCTGCCACCGACACCGCCAGCGGCGCCCAGATCGGCGTTGAAAGCGGCGCCATGGGTTTCGTGCACCTGTTCATGCATGCCGACTTGGTTGTCCAGGCGGTGATGTCAATCCTGATCCTGGCGTCGGTCGTGTCGTGGATCCTGATCGTGCAGAAGGTGATGATGTTCGGCCGCATCAACAAGGAAGCCAACACGTTCGAATCGGCGCTGAGCTCCGGCCGGGCGCTCGACGACATCGCCGCCGGACTCGGCACCCATCCGAAGGAGCCGTTCCAGAAGCTGCTAGTCATCGTCACCTCGGCATGGAAGGATTCGAAGGGCCGTACTTTAAGCGGCGCCCAGGGCGACTTGCTGGTGTCGCAGGTCGACCGCGAACTGAACCACGTCATCGCCATCGAAAGCGACGGCATCGAAGAGGGCCTCAGCCTGCTGGCCGTCATCGCCACCGCTTCCCCCTTCATGGGACTGTTCGGCACAGTGTGGGGCATCATGAACGCCTTTTCCAGCATTGCCAGCCAGGGCAACACCAACCTGACGACGGTGGCGCCGGCGATTTCCGAAGCCCTGTTCGCCACCGCCATGGGCCTGGCCGCCGCCATTCCCGCCTATGTCGCCTTCAACCTGTTCAATGCGCGCACCGGCCGCTTCACCTCGCGCATGGAAGGTTTCGCCGACGAACTTATGGTGTCCCTGACGCGCCGCCTCGGCGACAAGATCGGTTAAGGAGCACGCGACATGGCCATGGGAACCGGAGGAGCCAGCGGAGGCGGGCGGCGTTCGAACCGGCGCACGCGCCGCCGCGCCGCGCTCTCGGAAATCAACGTCACGCCGATGGTCGACGTCATGCTGGTGCTGCTGATCATCTTCATGATCTCGGCGCCGCTGCTGACCGCCGGCGTCAAGGTCGACCTGCCGAAGACCGAAGCCGCCGCGCTTAAGGACGAGGGCGATCCGCTGACCGTCTCGATCAAGTCGGACGGCTCGATGTATATCAAGGATACGCCGGCCAGCTACGCGCAGTTGACGCCGCGCCTGCTGGCCATGGCCAATAACGACACCACGACGCCGGTCTATATCCGCGGCGACGGCGCCGCCACCTGGGACACGGTCGCCAAGGTGATGGGCAAGCTGTCGAGCGCCGGTTTCGTCCATCTCAACCTCGTCACCGATACCATGTCCAACAAGGCAGGTTCCGTCTCTTCGTCTTCCTCGGGAGCGGCGTCGCAATAGCATGGGCAAGTACGTACCGGCGTTCGTGGTCTCTGTCCTGCTGCATGTCGGCATATTCCTGCTTGCCTTCATCACCTGGCTGAACACCCCGAAGCCGATGCCGATGGCCTCGATCCCGGTCGAGATCATCAGCGACGTGCCGCAGCACGAAATGGCGGCGGCGCCGGTCGAGCCCGACGCGGTCAAGCCGCCCGAGCCGATTCCGGCGCCGCCCGTGCCGCCGACGCAGCCGCCCGTGCCGGCACCGGTCCAGCCAATCCCCGAGCCGATCAAGCCGCAGAAAAAGCCCGACACGCCGGCCAAGGCGCCGGTGGCGCCGCCCGACAAGAACGGCATGAAGAAACCGACGCCGCAGAAGCCGACGCTCGACCTCGACGCGCTCAGTCAGGTCGCCGCCACGCCGTCCAAGGCCAACACCAAGAAACAGGCCCAGGCCAACCTCCACCCCACCAACGGCCAGTCGAACTATGGTGCCGCGCCCAACGACGCCGGCCAGAAGGTGGCGCTCGACGCCCTGACCCGCCAGATCAGCAAGCTGTGGATCCTGAGCTGCGACGTCCAGGGCTGGGACGCCATCAAGCCGCAGATCAAGTTCACCCTGTCGCCGAACGGCCGCGTCATCGACGGACCCGACTGGGTCAACCAACGCGGCGATCCGATGTGGGTGTCGGGAGCGGCGCGCGCCACGGCGGCCGTTAACAAGGGCCAGCCGTACAGCGACCTGCCCGATGGCCTCTACAACGTGCCGATCACCATCACTTTCGACGCCCACAAGGCCTGCAATGGCCAGTAGGTCCTTGCAAAGTCTCCTGGTCGCCTCTGTCCTGCTTGCGACCACGTCCGCGCGGGCCGGGACATACATCGGTCAAACGCCTCAGGATGAAAGCCCGGGTATTGCCTCGTTGCATACGCTCGTCGAAAACATCAATCGCGTCTGGCACCCGTTGTGCGAGACGGAAAAACAGCGCCACATCAAGATTCGAGTCAAATTCCAGCTCTCGTCCGACGGGCGGGTCTTCAACGGCCCAAGCTGGGTTGATCCGACCGATGATCCTGACCAGGCGTATGCGGCGCAACAGGCCATAGCGGCCGTTTCCAACGGGCAGCCCTATGCAGGCCTGGCCGACGGCCTTTATAATACCCCAATTACGATTATGTTTGACGCCGAACGAGCCTGCGCCGTCCGATAGAGAAAGCCAAGCCATGACGAAGACTTTGACCCGGTCCAGTTTCCTTGCCGCCATGTTGGGGGTGGTGGCGTTGCCGGCCCTGCCCGCCGGCGCACGCGCCCAGGACGGACTGCAGGCGACCATCGACAGCGGCAACCTCCAGCCCCTGCCGATCGCTATCGACATCAAGTCGGCCAGCGATGCTTCGGGCAACAACCAGGGCGACGACATTTCCAAGGTGGTGTCGGCCGACCTGGAACGTTCCGGCTATTTTTCCCCGGTCGATCCCAACGCCTTCATCCAGACCACGCTCGACGTCAATGCCTATCCGGACTTCCCGAGCTGGAGCAGCATCAATGCCGACTATCTCGCCAACGGCTGGGCCAGCGTCGACGCCGACGGCCGCCTGCAGGTCGATTTCCGCCTGTGGGACATTTCCTCGCAGAAGACCCTGCTCAACAAGACGATGACGGCGACGCCGGAAAACTGGCGCCGCGTGGCCCACCAGATCGCCGACCTGATCTATGAAACCCTGACCGGCCAGGAAGGCTATTTCGATACGCGCATCGTCTTCGTCGCCGAAAGCGGCAAGCGCGGCGCGCGCGTCAAGCGCCTGGCCATCATGGACCAGGACGGCGCCAATCCGTCCTATCTCACCGACGGTTCCGACAAGGTGATCACGCCGCGCTTCTCGGCCGACAGCCAGGACATCGCTTACATGTCGCTGACGGCCGACAGCGCCCGCATCTACATCTTCAACATCGAGACCAACCGCCGGGAATCTCTGGGCCAGATCCAGGGCATGGCGCTGGCGCCGCGCTTCTCGCCTGACGGCACCAAGCTGGCGTTCAGCGTCATCCAGAGCGGCAACACCGACATCTACGTCATGGACCTGCGCACGCGCGCCATGACGCGCATCACCCGCGATCCGGCCATCGATACCTCGCCGTCGTTCTCGCCCGACAGCTCGCGCATCGCCTTTACCTCCGACCGCGGCGGCTCGCCCCAGATTTACGTCATGAACGCCGACGGTTCGGGCGTCCAGCGCCTCAGCTTCGGTGGCGGCCAGTATTCGACGCCGGTGTTTTCGCCCAAGGGCGACCAGATCGCCTTCACCAAGCAGGCCGGCGGCCGCTTCTCGATCGGCGTGATGAACGCCGACGGCTCGGGCGAAAAGCTTCTGACCTCCTCCTACCTCGAAGAGGGACCGACCTGGGCGCCCAACGGCCGCTACATCATGTTCTACCGCGAACCGCCGGGTGGCATGCCGTCGCTGTGGACGGTCGAAGTGTCCGGTCGCATCGAACGTCCCGTCGCCTATCCGGGCGGCGCCTCGGATCCGGCCTGGTCGCCGCGCCTGAAATAAGAGGATAATGACACCACCGCCGCGGACGACCCGTAAAGTTCACGCCCGTCTTCAAACAGATGTGAAAGGGCCGGCCGCAGCGGCTGCACGCGCTGGATGAAAATGCACTTTAGGCGCCGATTTCGGCACCTTGGGTTTGACAAATGGTTCAAGAGCCATCATCGTAAACCCATTAACTGTTTTTGTGCTCATTCTGGTCACAAAACTATGCCATAGACACTGACCGTTCGAAATTTGGTGAAGGGAAATCACATGTCGGTAAAGACCAGTCCGGTTTTGAAAATCGCCCTCGCGGCCTTCATACTGACCTCCGTCGCGGCCTGCGCCAGCAAGCCCACCCCTCCGGTTGACAATACGCCGCCGCCGGTTGCCGACAACAACCCGCCGCCGCAGGTGCCGCCGCCGCCGCCGGTCCAGAACCAGCTGCCGCCGGTCGGCATCGTGCCGGGCTCGCAACAGGATTTCGTTGTCAATGTCGGCGACCGCGTCTATTTCGACACCGACCAATCCTCGATCCGCGCCGACGCGCAGGACGTTCTGAGCGGCCAGGCCGCCTGGCTGGTCCGTTATCCGGCGGTCCGCATCCGTATCGAAGGCAATGCCGACGAGCGCGGCACCCGCGAATACAATTTCGCCCTCGGCGCCCGCCGCGCCGAAGCCGTTTCGGAATTCCTGGTCAGCAAGGGCGTGGCGCCGTCGCGCATCTCGACTATCTCCTACGGCAAGGAACAGCCGATCGATCCGGGTGCCGGCGAAGACGCCTGGGCGCATAACCGTAACGGCCACACCGCCATTACGTCCGGCGCACAATAAGCTTGCGAAGATCGCGAAAGCATCAGGCCCTCCGTTAACGCGGGGGGCCTTATCTTTTGAGGTTTACGTCTCATTTCCGCCCGACTATGCTGCTAGCTCCGTTTTGTAACCGTTCGCGCACCGTAAATTGGTAGAGGGGCAAAGTCGTACGTCATGACCACGGATAAGCTCAAGATGAAGCAGAGTTTTGCCTATGGCCTGAAAGGCAAGGTCTTTGTCGGCATGTCGCTGCTGGCCCTGACTGCCACCCTCGGTCTGGGCGCCACCTACAGCCTGACTCCCACGGTGGCCCACGCGCAGATTTTCGGCGACGACGATGACGACAAGGACGATCCCAACCAGGTGCCGACCAATTCGACGGTCTGGGACGCCAAGCGGTTGCAGCAACTCGACCGCGACGTCCGCAAGCTGGAGCGCAGCGTGGCGCGGGTCCAGAACAAGGCCAGCCCGCCGATCCTGATCGAGCCAGATCCCGAAGTCGTCGCCTTGCAGGCCACCGTCGACACCTTGTCGCGCAAGCAGGACGAGCAAACCGACACCATCGCCGGCCTGACCTCGTCGCTTGAGGAAGCGCAACACCAGAACCAGTTGCTGCAACAGCAGGTCAATGGCCTCGTCACGCGCCTCGACGGCATGAGCAAGCGCGTCGACATGACCGACGCCCACCTCAAGGATATCGATGTCGCCCTGGCGCCGCCGCCGCCACCGCCAGCTTCGACCGGTGACCCGGAAACTGATTTCGAGCAGGCGTTCAACCTGATGACCTCGGGCCAGATCGACGATGCCGACCGCGCCTTCGAATCCTTCACCACCACCTGGCCGGAAGCGCCGCAACTGCCCGAAGCCTGGTTCCGCCTCGGCCAGATTCGTACCATGAAGCAGGATTCGTCGGGTGCCGTGGCGGCCTATGCGACGGCGCTGAAGGGCTGGCCCAAGACCTCGTGGGCGCCTGAGGCGACAGTCAAGCTGGCTGACGCGCTCACCAGTTCCAATCGCCCGACCGAGGCCTGCCAGGCGCTGTCGCAGTTTGACAAGCTGTACGCCAAGACTGCCACCAGCGATAGCCGGACCATGGCCAAGAACTTGAAAACGCGGGACAATTGTCCGGCCTAACGATGGCTGAGGCAATGGGCCGTGTGCCCGTGGCGGACCTGTCTGCCTGCTTTCCTGATTTCGACCGGCGGCTGAATGGCTACGGGCCGGTTGGTGTGGCTGTGTCCGGCGGCGGCGATTCGGTAGCGCTGCTCTATGCGCTGGCGGCATGGGGCAAGCGGCCACTGGAGGTGTTTTGTGTCGATCACGGACTCAATCCGCTGAGTCGGGCATGGACCGCCGATGTGGCGCGGCATGCTGCCGATGCCGGCGCGGGCTTTACCGCCCTGGCATGGCAAGGCGATAAGCCGGCAACCGGTCTTTCGGCGGCGGCGCGAGCGGCGCGGCATCGCTTGTTGGCCGATGCGGCGCGGGCGAAGGGTATGCGCGTTCTGTGTCTTGGCCATACGCGCGACGACGTTGCCGAAGCCGAACGGATGCGCCAGGCGGGCTCGAACGTTGGCGCGCCGCAAGCCTGGGCGCCGTCGCCGGCGTGGCCGGAGGGGAGGTGCGTGTTCCTTTACCGGCCGTTTCTCGATATTCGCCGCGAAGCCTTGCGCGATGTTTTGCGCGATCACGGTGTCAACTGGATCGACGATCCGGCCAACGAAAACCCTCGCTCGTTGCGGGCGCGGGCGCGCAAGACGCTGGCGGCGGGTCTGCCGCACAGGTGCGAACTTTCTCCGCTGCTTACCAGGGAGCAGGCCGAAGATCTCGTCGATACGACATATCTGCCCTATGGCCTGATCGCGTTTCGCGCCATCGCCTTCGCCACCCTGCCGCCTGAAACGACGCTGAAACTCTTGTCCCTGGCAGCGGTCTGCGCCGGCGGCGGCGACCGTCTGCCGCGCCGTCACAGCCTGGAAAACCTTCAGCAGGGCCTATCTTCGGGAAAAATCTTCAACCTGTGCGGATCGCGTCTTCGCCAAACCCGAGGGCACATTGAAATCGTTCGAGAAACCGGCGATATCGGTCGCAACGGCCCATCGTCCCTCAGTGTCGATCCCGGTGAAGACGCGATATGGGACGGCCGCTTCGCGATCGCCGCCACGGCGTCCGGAACCATCGTGCCCTCGGCCGGCCTCGGCGCGCGCCTCGACAATAACGACCGCAAGAATCTCGCCGCCTTGCCGGCGGCCCTGCGCGGTGGCCAGCCGGTCTGGACCGATGGGCAGGGCTTTGTCCTGGCTACGAACGCGGCGTTAAGACAAACCCCTTATAACAAGGCCATGGCCGCGTGTTGGGTGGGTCAGCGTTTTGCCGCCGCCGCGGGCCTTTACCGTTGCGAAAGCGATCTCGTATTGCCGCCTGATGGCCTCAGGCTGTAGCGAAAGGCGCAGACCCATCCTATATGGTTGGCAATGGATAAACGGGCCGTCACGGGTGGCCCCAATGCAAAGGTAAGTTCGCATGAACCTGAAGTCGATGGCCATTGTTGGCGTCGTGCTCTTTCTCCTGCTCGGCGCCTATGTCTTCGTTGCCCAGCAAAAGGGCGGCGCGCCGCTGGCCCCCAGCAGCACGGCAATCGCCTATTCGGACCTGATGCAGGATGTGGCCAATGGCCAGATCAAGGAAGTGGTGATTCATAACGACGACATCACCGCCACAACGACCGACAAGAAGACGCTGAAGACCACCTCGCCCTACGACCAGAAGAACCTGCTCGACCGGCTCGACGCCAAGGGCATCAAGTACAGCGTCCAGTCCGGCCGCATGTCGCTGCTGATGAACGTGATTTCGACCCTGCTGCCGGTACTGCTGCTGATCGGCATGGCCATCTTCTTCATGCGCCAGATGCAAGGCGGCGGCCGCGGCGGCGCCATGGGCTTCGGCAAGTCGAAGGCCCGCTTGCTGACCGAGCACAAGAACCGCGTCACCTTCAACGATGTCGCCGGCGTCGAGGAGGCCAAGGAAGACCTGCAGGAGGTTGTCGACTTCCTGAAGGACCCGTCGAAGTTCCAGAAACTGGGCGGCAAGATTCCCAAAGGTGCTTTGCTGGTCGGCCCTCCGGGCACCGGCAAGACGCTGCTGGCGCGCGCCGTGGCGGGTGAGGCGGGCGTGCCGTTCTTCTCGATCTCGGGTTCGGATTTCGTCGAAATGTTCGTCGGCGTCGGCGCCTCGCGTGTCCGCGACATGTTCGACCAGGCCAAGAAGAACGCGCCGT
>FTDB01002121.1_pt1 | contig 47043 bp, 39 predicted proteins | sample 1639741 | NCBI WGS metagenome assembly FTDB01 (sample SAMEA3914869, study PRJEB12502) | metagenome | biome: forest; material: soil | place: USA | collected 2012-03-12 | depth 0.1 m | reverse complement strand
GAACACCTGCCCGGTCGGGGTCTGCGTCCAGGACGAACGCCTGCGCGCCAAGTTCACCGGCACGCCGGAAAAGGTCATCGAGCTGTTCACCTTCATCGCGCTCGAAGTGCGCGAAATCCTGGCCTCGCTGGGCCTGCACTCGCTGGACGAGGCGGTCGGCCGCACCGACCTGCTGCGTCAGGTGTCGCGTGGCGGCACGCTGCTCGACGATCTCGACCTCAACCCGCTGCTGGTCCGCGTCGAAATGGACCCCAGCGCGCCGGTCACCCCGGTCACCGAACGCAACCACGTCGCCGACACGCTGGACGCCGAAATCGTCCGCAATGCCGGGCCGTTGCTGGAACGCGGCGAGAAGATGCAACTGACCTACGACGTGCGCAACACCATGCGCGCCGTGGGCACGCGGACCTCGTCGGAACTGGTGCGCCGCTACAAGGACACCCTGGCCGAAGGCCACCTGACGCTGGACCTGCACGGCTCCGCCGGTCAGTCGATGGGGGCGTTCGCCGTCAAGGGCCTGCTGATCAACCTGGTCGGCGAAGCCAACGACTATGTCGGCAAGGGCCTGTCGGGCGCGACCATCGTCATCCGGCCGAAGGTGTGGCAGGAGAACCAGGCCCTGGCCGGCAACACCATCCTGTACGGTGCGACCTCGGGCCAGCTGTTCGTGGCGGGCTCGGTCGGCGAACGCTTCGCCGTGCGCAATTCGGGCGCGGTGACGGTCGTCGAAGGCATCGGCGCCCATGGCTGCGAATACATGACCGGCGGCCAGGTGGTCATCCTGGGGTCGACGGGCAGCAATTTCGCGGCCGGCATGACCGGCGGCGTCGCCTATGTCTACGATCCGGAACATCGCCTCGCCAGCCAGACCAATGGCGAGGGCGTGACCCTGCGCCCGGTGCCGGAGGTCAATGCCGGTACGCTGAAGCTGCTGATCGAACAGCACCTGAAGCGCACTTTCTCGCCCAAGGCCGAGGCCATCCTCGACGACTGGGACAACAGCCTGAAGGCCTTTGTCGAGGTCATGCCGAACGAGATCCTGGCCCTGCACGCCAGGCAGGCCAAGATCGCTTAAAAGAAAAGGCGGCTCCGCAAGGGGCCGCCTTTTGCTTCGAGGCAAGGCGTGGCCGTAGCATAATCATCATCACAAGGGGCTTAAGCCGATGAGCGGTCCGGAAATTGAATTCACCGTGTTCGACGACTGCGGGATATTGAGCCTTATAGATTGCGCGTCCTATGTGTCCTTTCTTTCGAAAGACTGGACCTACGAGTCCATCGTTGATCATTTCAAACTGGAATTGGGTCGGCGTTCCATGCTCATTTGGGAATGTGGTGACGGTGGAGGGCCATACTCGGTTCGTGTGCGGATGGGCCTGACCGATGAGCGTGGCTTTCGAGACGTTGTTGGTCCCATAACCGTCACCAAGGATCGCTTGCAACTCGTCTCCTATGATGCCCTCACGATGGCAGCCCAGTTCGCGGAGTATGGTGTGCCGAGTGAAGAAGAAGCAGGGTTCGCCATTCCGCTTGCTTCTGGAAAATATAAGGTGCGTATCATTCAGACATTTGATCCAGAGCAGATGTCCGAACCGCCCGCGCCAAACTTCATTATTGAGATAGAACCTGGGGATTTGCCTTCCTGGTCGTCGCCTGCCTGGTTTTCGGTCTAGACCTTCCCAAGAAACATATGAGAGGGGCAGAGTGAAATCTCGCTGTGTCCCTGCGTTTGAAGTGGGTCTCAAGTTCGGGATGGCTTTGTCGTGCTAAGGCACCTTGTGCCGGCCGAACAGGATGACTGCCGCGCCAACCAGGCAAATCACCAGGCCCGCCAGATCGTAGACGTCCGGCGTGCGGCGCTCGACCAGCGCCATCCAGCCGATCGAGGCCGTGATATAGATCGCGCCGTAGGCCGCGTAGGCCCGGCCGGCGGCCGAGGCGTCGACCAGGGTCAAGAGGAAGGCGAACAGGGCGAGACTCACGGCGCCGGGCAACAGCCACAGCGGCGAACGGTGCAGCCTCAGCCACACCCAGACGGTATAGCAGCCGCCGATCTCGGCCAGGGCAGCCGCGGCGTAGATCAGGATGGATTTAGGAATGATCGGCCTCCGTCCTGGGCGCGACCGGGGCCCAGTCCTTCAGGCGCGTGTTCGCGATGACCAGGCTGCGGGTGAAGTGCCCGGCCGGTTCATAGCGTGTCAGATGCAGCCGGTCACCCGGCAGTAGCGCATGATCCAGCGGGAAGGTGGCGACCGGACGGACCGGGCCAAGCGCCTGGGTGCCGCGCAGCATGCCGGGCGTATAGTCGGCGTGGCAGGTTGTGCCTTCCGGACCGGTGCCGACCTGTGCCGTCAGGCAATGCGGCGTCGCCGCGGTGGGCAGGCACAGGAGCTGGGCGTGCCGCTCGATGTCTTCGCTCGGCTGGGCCGAGCAGGCGCCGAAGCCCTGGACCGGAATGGCTGGAGCGGACATCGCCATCGTGGCGGACCGGCCTGGCCGGAACAGGGTGAAGGCGTAGTCGATCCGCAGGCCAACCGGCCGGCCCGACAGCCGGGTGTAGTCCGCCCACGGCATCGTCAGACCCTGGTAGGCGCGCAGCGGGGCGGTGGTCAGGTGGGCGGCGGAAAAGGTATGGGCGTCGGGATGCATCCAGTCGTTCAACGGGCCGTGGAACAGGACCGCGCCATCGCTGCCGGTCAGGGTCAGTTCGGCATGGTCGAGCACCAGTACGCTGTCGCCTTGCGGTGGCGAGACGACGACGGGCAGGACCTCGGGAGGGGCGTGAGGCCGGGTGGGGGCATAGGACGGCAGCGACGGGTCGAGCGCCACCTGGACCGGGGCGGCGCCGATGGGCGCTGGCGACAGCGTGCTTTCGACGGCGAAGGCGGCGCGCCACGGCAGGGCGAAGGCGGCGAGGCCGATCAGCACGCCGGCGACCGTCAGGCCGCGCGCCACAAGCGTCCTTCGCCGCACATATTGCAACGGCAGAATGATGAGCGCGCCCAGCGTCACCAGGCCCGTGTCGAAGAGGCCGACCATCCAGCCCAGGCCGCCGTTGTTCAGCGCCATGTGCGAGGCGATGGAAGCGATCATGTAGGACAGGCCGGTTCCCAGAACGAGCAGGAAGGCGCAGATCAGGGCCTGGACCAGGCTTTCGGTGAGGGCCGCTATGGCGACGAAGGGCGCGGTCGTCAGCAGGACCGTGCCTGAGGTCGCCGCCGCCGCCCCGGCGGCGTCAACGAACGCATGGCCGTAGACCAGGCTTTGGATCAGGAAGGCCGCGAAGACCGGTAGGCCGATCGTCACCAGGCAGAACAGCAGCTTGGAAAGCAGCATGTCGCTGCGTTTGACCGGCCGCGACAGCCAGTCGCCGCGTGTGCCCGGCACGAGGTCCTGCTGGACGGCGAGGATGGCCAGCAGGATGACGCCGGCCCGGCTGGCCAGGGTCAGGAACTGCGACACCTGCGTCCACGCCATCGGTGTCGGTGAGGACGTGGCCAGGAGGTTGCTGGTCACCAGCCCGAACCAGATCGCCGCCGATCCGGCGGCGAACGGCCACAGCAGGCGCAGGTCTTTCTTGAAGATATGCAGGATCATGTCAGGCCTCTTCCCGTTGGGCGGCGCGCGCATAAGCTTTGAAAATGGACCGCAGGTCGACCGGTTCGGCCTCGACGCGCCGGACCTCGCCCAGCCGGGCGCGGATATCGGCGGCTAGGCGGTCTTCGGCGTAGTCGGTGTCGACGAAGCTCAGCACGGCGCCCGCGGCGCGGATATCGAGCCAGGTGGCGGGCGGGGCGGGCGGGATCGCCGCGGCGGCGCCCAGGGTCACGCGCACCGCGCGGACGCGGGCGCTCAGGTCTTCCATCGACTGCTGAAACAACAGCTTGCCGTGTTCGATAAAGCCGACATGGGTGACGAAGTGCTCGATCTCGCCGAGTTCGTGCGATGAGATCAGGATGGTCATCTCGCCGGCCTGGTCGAGCAGGCCTTCGGCCAGTTCGTCGCGGACCAGGGCATCGAGCCCGCTGAACGGTTCGTCGAGCACCAGCAGACGCGGCCGGTAGGCGAGGGCGCAGGTCAGGGCCAGCTTCATGCGCATCCCGTGCGACAGGCGTGAGATCCTTCGCTCCGTGGGCAGGCGGTAGTCGCGCAGCATCTTCGCTTCGAGGTCGCGGTCCCAGCCGGGATAGAAGGGCCGCAGGTAGGCGAGATACTCGCCGACCGAAAGCCGGCCCGGCAGTTGCTGGTTCTCCGAGACATAGCCGATGCGGGCGAGCTGGTCGGGGCCCAGCCGGCGTGAATCGCTGTCCAGCACGGTGATCGTGCCGCGCGACGTTTCGATCATGTTCATCAAGAGCTTGATCGTCGTGGTCTTGCCCGCGCCATTGGCCCCGACCAGAGCGTAGGCCGCACCTTCAGGTACCGAAAAACTCAAGCCTTTCAAGGCTTCGAAACGCCCATAGGCCTTCCACAGATCGACGGCGTCAATCATTCTCCTGTCCCTCCCCTCGGATACGATCCATCTTCGCCCACTGTTCGGAGAGCGCGCTTGCGACCTCGTCGTGCGTGAGCCCCACGCGTTTGGCTTCGACCACCAACTGCTCGACCGCCTGCTGCAACAGGCGGCCCTTGTCTCCCGGCCGGGCTTGCGGCGGCACCGCGACGACCGTGCCGATGCCGGGCCGTGCCTCCAGCCAGCGTTCCTGGATCAGGTGCTGGATGATCTTGTGCGCCGTATTCGGGTGGATCTTCAGGTCGGCGGCCAAGGCCCGCACGGACGGGAATTCCTGTCCGGGCAGGTAATCGCCGCTGACGAAGGCCCGGGTCGCCGCGAAGACGACGGCGTCGAAGATCGACTGGCCTGGCTGAGGTTTGTAATTGAATAGTGCCACACTAATAATGTGACACATGTGACGGGTAAAGTCAAAGCCGAAGACGAGGGAAGCGTCGCGCACGAAAAAGGCGGCCGCTGAGGGCCGCCTTCCTGTATTTGCCGTATGGTCGCGCCGGACTATTGCGCCGGCTTGTTCAGCTCCACCGCATAGACGTGGCCGGCGCCCCACATGTTGGAGCGGAAGACCAGCCACTTGCCGTCCGGCGTGAAGGTGGCGTTGGGCTCAAGACGATAGTTGTGGACCTTGAGGTTGACCAGCTTCTCGGCGGTGAAGAAGCCGGGTTCGATCAGCTCGCCGGAATTGGCGGCGTGGATACCGGCGACGTCGGGCACCTTGTTGGGGTGCAGCAGGTAGAGGTACTTGCCGTCTGGCGCGTGGGCGGCCATTTCGCTGTCGCCGCCGTCGGACGAGAAGACGCTGCCGTCCGGCGACTGGTTGAAGTGCACGCCCCAGTCGTTCTGGTCCATGTGGTACCAGGTGCGGTGGCCGTCGGCGACGCGATAGCCGGCGACCCAGAAGTCGACGCCACGCGGCGTTTGCAGGTCGTACCACACGGTCTTACCGTCGGCGCTCCACCATTCGTGGCCGGCAATTTCCATGTTCATGGTGCGCACGTGCAGCAGCTTGGGCTTGGCGCCGGTCTTGACATTGGCCAGCCACAGCCTGTCGACGATGTGCCAGTTGCCTTCGTGGCAATAGAGCAGCAGGTCCGGATCGGTCGGCGAGAACTGCAGGTGGTTCAGCCAGTCGGTCGAGGCGGTGACCGTCTTGATGGCGCCGGTCTTGGCATTGACGGTGAAGATCTCCATCGGGATCTTCTGCATCAGGCGGCGATTGATCTGGACCTCGCGGCCTTCGGCATAGGTCAGCTTCTTGCCGTCGGGGCCGACCTCGTCGCCGGGATCGCGCGTGCCCATCATGCTCTGCGCGGGGACGGCGGAATTGGCGCCGGTGTTGCGCGCGCCGGCGAACAGGGTCTCGTCGGCATTGACCGTCTCGATCATGTAGCCGGGTTGCAGCGAGACGATCTTGCGCGACTGGCCGCTGTTGATGTCATAGCCCATCAGGTCGCGCGGCCCGCGGCGGTCGCGGTCGGCCACGGGCGCCTTGGGCGCCGTGCCCTGGGCCGCGGCGGTCGCGGCGGCGGTGCCGGGGACATGGGGCGAATTGGCGTCGTGACCCTGGGTCTGTTCCAGGCCGGTGGTGTAATAGACCGTGCCGGTCTTGCGGCCGACGAACAGCAGGCTGACGCGGCCCGGGATGATCAGCTTCTTTTCATGCGTCTTCAGGTTCAGCGCCATGATGCCGGACGGCGAGGTGAAGGCCATCCACTGGCCGTCCGGCGTGAAGGAGTTGACGTTGAAATAGTTGGAGGAGGAGCCGGCCTCGTCCGAAATGCGCACGACGCGGTGGCCGGTGTCCTGGTCGATCCATTCGCGCGGCGGTTCTGCCTGGGCGGTCGCGCCCGGCTGGACTCCCGACGCCATGAGTTGCGGCGCAGCCATCTGGGTCTGGGCCTGCGCCATCGGCGCCGCGGCCAGGATAAGGGCGAGCGCCGTCAAAGCCACCGTTTTCATATGTTTCCTCCGTGAAATGTTCTTCCTTATACGCCGTGCCCGGGCGCTTCCGTTGAACAAAAGTGATCGATCTATATCGGAGTTGCGCGTGCCTTGCGAGTGGCGAACGGCCTCTCGCCCCGGCCGTGAAGCGGTGCTATGTGTTAGCGATAACATATAATCCAGGGAGCTATCGATGAAGACCGCATTCCGTCTGGCGTGCCTGCTGCTGTCCGCCTCCATGCTGGCGACCGCCGCTTCCGCCGCCCCGCGTCCGGCGATCACCGGCGTATCGCATATCGCCATCTATGCCGCCGATCCGGCCAAAAGCGAACGTTTCTACGTCCATGACCTGGGCGCGACCCGGGGCGCCGATCCGGAAAATCCGGCGGGCGTGCGCTACTACGTGTCGCCGTCGCAATTCGTCGAGGTCCTGCCCCTGCCGGCCGCCCAGGCCGATAGCCGCAACCGGCTGGACCACGTCGCCTTCGCCACGACGGACGCCGAAGGCCTGCGGGTTTACATGGCGTCGAAGGGGATCGCGGTGCCGGCCCGGGTGAACCGGGGCACCGACGGCAGCCTGTGGTTCGCCACGACCGATCCGGAAGGCAACCGCGTCGAGTTCGTCCAGGCGCCGGCGAAACTGCCGGACGTGCCGGTCGACCCCTTATCCGGCCATATCATCCATGTCGGCTTCATCATCCACGACCGGGCGAAGGAGGACGGCTTCTTCCGCGACGTGCTGGGCTTCCGGCCCTACTGGTACGGCGGCGGCGAAAAGGACGCCGCGCCGGTCTGGGTGTCGCAGCAGGTGCCCGACGGCACCGACTGGCTGGAATACATGGTGCAGCCGCCGGCCGACGGCAAAGGCATCCCGCCGCAGATGACGCAGGCGGTCGCCGGCATCCTCGACCATTTTTCGCTGGGCGTGGCCAATATCGAGGCGGTCTATACCACCCTGTGGACCGGCGGCCGGCTGGAAGGCCAGGCGCCCGACACCCTGCCCAAGATCGGCCGTGACGCCAAGTGGCAGCTCAACCTCTATGATCCTGACGGCACGCGCGCCGAGATCATGGAGTTCCACGCCGTGGGCCAGCCGTGCTGCTCGGCGTTTACGGCGAAGGATCCAGAGAAATAGCCAGCGCGGCCTTGACGGCATCGCGCAGTTTGCGCCGCGCGGCCGCCGTCATGTCGGCCGGGTGCGGCAGGTAGACGATATGCTCCATCATCCGCCGGGCGTCGCTGTCCGGGCCGGTCAAGGCGCGCAGGGAGGTGGCGCCGCGCGTGGCGTCGAAACCGTGGCGGCGCAGCGTGGCTATGACCGAGGCCGGGTCGGGCGCCAGCACCGGCACCAGCCAGTGAACATGGTCGTCGGTGGCGTGGCCGGGGCTCAGCCCGGGCGGCAAGGCTGCCAGGAAGTCGCGGCAGATCGCCTGGCGCCGGGGCAGGCCGGTGTCGTCCGCGATCTGCCGCGCCAGCAGGTGCCGCAGGCGGGCCGGCGGGCGGTGGCGAATATTGCGTAACAGGTCGTCGCCGGCAAAGCCGCGCGCCAGGCCGCCGAAGACGGTGTCCGGGTCATGGCCCAGGCCCTGGACCAGTCGGAAGATCGCGCCGTACGGCATGGGCCGGCTCAGCGTCTTGAGCAGCAGGTACTTGCGGGCGCGCCGCCGGAACCAGGCGTCGGACAGGGCGGGATAGGTTTCCAGCCGGGCGCGGACACGCGCTGCCAGATCCGGATCGCGGAACCGGGCGATCGCGCCGCCCAGCGCGGTACGCCGCTTGATCGGTCCGAAGCTGAGCAGGGCGACGTCGGCATCGAGCGGGGCATCGAGGCAATCGCGCGAAAAGGCCTGGGCCATGTCGTGCACGACCAGCACGCCGCGCCGGCGCAGCTCGGCGGCGCAAGGGTCGGTGCCGCGCGCGCCGAACAGGTGGGCCGTCAGGCACAGCCGCGCGCCGCTTCGCGCCTGGGCGTCCAGCAGGGCGTCACCGTCGGGCCGCAGGGTGTCGGCGGCGATGTCGACCGCATGGGGCACAAGGCCGTGCAGACGGACGATATCGTGCATATTCTCAATATTGACGCCCGACATCAGCACCGGCGCGCCAGCGTTTAGGCCCGCCTCCGCCAGCACGGCATCGAACAGGGTGCGCACCGACAGGCCGGTGACTTGGGTCTGCGTCGTGAGGGCGGCGATATCGGCTTCGCCCGCCGTGGCCGGTCCGAATGCCGCCCACATCAGGCGCGACCAGGAAATGTCGAAGGCGAGGCGGCAGTGCATCAGGCGGCGGATTGCAGGTCTTCGAGCGCGGTGCGCAGCCGCTGCATGAAGTGGCGCCGGTTGCCGTCCCAATAGACCGAGCGGCCGAAGGTCACGGCGCACGGGCCCGGCGAGGGCAGGACGGCCTGACGCGGCAGGACGCGGCCGGTGCCGCGGACATAGACGGGCACGACCGGCGCCTGGGGGAATGCCATCGACAGCCGGGCGATGCCGCCCTTCAACGGGCCGAGGCGGTCGGAGGTGCCGCGCGTGCCTTCCGGATAGATCAGCAGGATTTCGTTGCGCGCCAGCGCCGCGTGGCACTCGTCGAGCACGGCCGTCCCCTTGCTGACGTCATGGCGGTCGATGGCGACGACGCCGAACAGGCGGCGGTAGATCCAGCTCGACAGCGGCGATTTGATGAAATGGTCGGCCGCCGCGACCGGCCGCACGCGGTGCGCCGTGCCGACGGGGAACAGGCACAGGATGACCAGGGTGTCGAGATGGCTGTTGTGGTTGGCGGCCAGGATCGCCGGACCCGACGCCGGCATATGGCCGCCGCCGCCGATACGGGTGCGCGCCACTAGGAACAGCAGCGGGCGCAGAATGAGCATCAGAAACAGGGTTCGCATCCCGGCATCCCCCAATCGACCGGGCTTCGGCATAGCATGGGAGGTGAACGGCGTTCAAGATAAAAATGAACGAAGTTCATGACTTGACGTCCGCCAAGCGGATTGGCTATCAAACGCACAGGTAATGGATTTCTGCCTGGCGGGCTTCTCGAGGCCCATGCCGAACCGCCCACGGGATGGGCTGATGATTCCTACTCGGTTGCAGTCTTGCAAGGAGCGGAATCGTGCGTGCATTTTTTACCCAAACCCGGTCTTTCGTCGCGGAGCGCGTGCGCCATGCCGGCATCGTCGGGCGCTGGACAGCGATCCTGGCGCCGATGGCGGCCGCGGTCGGCGCGGCCTGCGCCCTGTTCCTGTGGGCGCTGGACCAGGCGACGCTGCTGCGTTTCCACTATCCCTGGCTGCTTTACCTGTTACCGGTCGCCGGTTTCCTGATCGGTCTGGTCTATCTGCGCGTCGGCGGCAAGGCCGAGGGCGGCAACAACCTGATTGTCGAGCAGATCCACGAACCGGGCGGCGGCGTGCCCTTCCGCATGGCGCCTCTGATCCTGGTGGCGACCGTCCTGACCCACCTGTTCGGCGGCTCGGCCGGGCGCGAGGGCACGGCGGTGCAGATGGGCGGCAGCCTGGCCAGCGCCTGGGGCCGGGTGTGGAAGCTCGATGCGGACCAGACGCCGGTCCTGCTGATGGCCGGGATCGCCGCCGGTTTCGGCGCGGTGTTCGGCACGCCGATCGCCGGCGCGGTCTTCGCCATGGAGGTGCTGGCCGTCGGCCGTGTGCAGTATCGGGCGCTGGTGCCGTGCCTTGGCGCGGCCCTGCTGGCCGACTGGACGTGCCAGAGGCTGGGCATCCACCACACGATGTACCAGATCACTTCAGCGGTCGGGGCGGCGCACCTTTTGGTCGATCCGCTGCTGCTGGCCAAGGTGGTGGTGGCGGGCATCGCCTTCGGCCTGACCAGCCTGGTCTTCGCCGAGGCCAACCATACCCTGGGCGGCTGGGCGAAGAAGCTGATCGGCTATGCGCCGCTGCGGCCGGTCGTCGGCGGCCTGGCCGTCATCGCCCTGGTTTACGCCACCGGCACGCGCGATTATCTGGGGCTGGGTGTGCTGTCGGAACATCCGGGCGCGGTGACCATCCCCTCGCTGTTCGCCCTGCCGGTGCACGACTGGAGCTGGCTGCTGAAGCTGGTTTTCACGGTGGTGACCCTGAGCTTCGGCTTCAAGGGCGGCGAGGTCACGCCCCTGTTCTTCATCGGCGCGGCGCTGGGCAATGCGCTCAGCCCGATCCTCGGCGTGCCGGTCGATCTGCTGGCCGCGCTGGGCTTCGTCGCGGTGTTCGCCGGCGCCGCCAATACGCCGCTGGCCTGTACGCTGATGGGCATCGAGCTGTTCGGCGCAACCTATGGCGTCTATATCGCCGTAGCCTGTTTCGTCGCCTATCTGTGCAGCGGGCACTCGGGCATCTATCTGTCGCAGCGCATCGCCGTGCCCAAGCGGGCCGCGGCGGGCCTGCCGGCCGAGGTCACCCTGCGTGAGGCGCGGCAGGTGCGGCCGGCGCGGCCGGGGCAGGATGAATGAAGGCCTGCGGAAAGACGAAAGAGCTGCGATAGACGACGTCGAGATTGCGCACGGCCAGGGCATGGGCCGCTTCGGGGGCCTTGCCGAAGCGCCGGACATAGAGATCGGCCAGGGCGTCGACCGCCGCCGGATACTCGGCCTGGATGCGCCGGTACAGGGTGCGGAAATCGGCCGAGCCATGTGACCAGTGGCGCAGGCCGGCATCGACGTCGCGGCGGGTGTTGTAGGGTTTCGTCGTCACCGCCCATGGCCGCAGCACGGCATTTTCCCATGCGTGGCCGGCTTCGTCGCGCAGCGTCGCCGTCGGTTGCAGCGTGCCTTCGTCGCGGCCGTCGCCCATCGTGCCGTCGAGATCGACCGCCAGGGCGCGCAGCGGCGCGGGTAGAAGATCGAAGGTCGCCTTGACCCTGGGGCCGAAGACGATGCGGCAGCGTTCGGCGACGCCGTCCGGGCCGGTGGCGTAGACCACCCAGTTCTCGTACCGGGTGTCGACGGCCCAGATCGCCCCGTTGCGGTTGTCGCTCAGAATCAGTGGCGGCATCCAGGTTTCGGTCAGGATGCGGCGCGGGTCCGGCTTGTCGTCGGCGGGGGTAAAGCCGGCCTCCGCCACGGACGGATCCAGGGCGTAAAGGCTGTAGAAATCGCCGCGCCAGCCCCCTGTTCGCACGCTGATCGCCCAGCGCACGCCGGCGACCGGCGAGATCTGCCAGTACAGCTTGCGGACATCGCCGTCGGCCGGTTGCGGGCGCGAGTCGAATATCGCCGTGTCCGCGTTTACGGCATCGCCGCCGGACAGGTCGCCGTCTATCCGCTGGGCCACGACGCGCACGGGGCCTTTAGGCAAGGTCACGGCATCGTCGAGGCGGAAGGCTTTCGAATAAAAGGCCGCATTGGCCACGCTCAGCGTGTCGCGGCATTCGCTGGCAGCCGGCCCGTCGATTCGCGGCGCGGTCGCCGCCGGGGAAGCCGTTAGGCAGACGAGGGTGGCGGCCGCCAGGGGCAGAAGGCTGCCGCCACCCTTACCGCGGCTTCCCCCCGAAGCCGTCCCCCGAACCTGTGCCCGAATCTGTGCCCGAACCGGCGTAAGTGCCCTGAACATCGGAATTCTTTCGCGATTGACGACTTGACGATAGCTTTCGCGCCGGCAGGGCGTTAGCGTATCGATCGGTCATTTCCTGCCGCGCTGTCGCGACGCGGTGCGGGGATGTGTGGATTTGTCCGGAGGGGACGTGACCGAAACCAGATCATCCGAGTTGTCGGCGGAGGCCAGCGCCGCCCTGGCCGTGCGCGTGCGCGAGGAGCTGGCGCGCCGGCGTCTGTCGCGGCAGGGCCTGGCCGACCTGGCGCGTCTCAGCCTGTCGACCCTGGAAAAAGCGTTGAACGGCAACCGGCCCTTCACCCTGGCGACGGTGGTGCGATTGGAATCCGCCCTGGGCGTGGCCCTGCGCACGCCGGCCGCCCCGGCGTCTCCGGCGATGCTTCAGGCGGCGGTGTCGCTGGGCGCCTATACGGCCGACGCGGTCAAGTGGCTGGAAGGCGACTACCTGACGCTGCGGCCGTCGTTCGAAGTGGCGGGCGCCGTCTATGCCTATCGCACGCGGATCGCCTGGGACGTTGCGGCGGGACACCTGGCGTTTCAGGAGTCCGAACGCCAGGATGCCCCCTTCGCCCAGCGCGGCGTCGTGTCCGTGCCCAACAAGTCGGGCCACATCTATCTGCACACCAATGATGACGGCCAGTTCCGCCTGGCCATTCTCGGCCGGCCGTCGATCGGCGGCGAAATGTACGGCCTACTGGCGACGCTGCAGGCCGGGCTTGGCGCCCACCTGATGCCGGTATCGGTGCCGTTGGCGCTGCTGCCGTTCGCCGCCACCGCGGGGGTCCTGGGGCGCATAGCGACGGATGATGCCGCCTACGCCGTTTATTACGGGCATCTCACGCGCGTGACCGAGAGCGGCTTCGCGCGCTTCCCGACGCTGTAATGCGTCTCTTTGCAGAGATTTGCATCTAGTTTCATTTGATATGATGTGCGTGTTGCCGGCGGGCTGAGGGCCTTGCTGTCATGTTTCGCATATCTGTGTTCCTTTGAATCTCCGGGTTTGGCGACGATTTGGTATCGCCTCGAACATTTTTTTGCCTTTTTCATTTCCTACTCGAACAATTCCGGGGCATACTGATTTGCAGCAGATTGCAAAACCGCAATCGACTCAGATCCAACCGGTCACCGCCCTTGCGGAGACCGCGACAGAGCGCCGACGCGCCGAGCCTTCGGGAGGATTCGCCCAGCAAACCTGGTGTTGCTGAGGTAGAGTCGTATGAATATCGAGCACAGGTGGCGCCTGATCATGGACGAAATCCATTCGTCCGGGACGGCGACGATTCGGTCGGTCATGGCACTGACCGGCGCATCCGTGGCCACCGTCCGGCGCGACTTCACCGAAATGATGGCGCTGGGCCTCGTCCGCCGCAAACGCGGCGGTGTCGTGCGCGGCGAACGCGCCGCCGGCCGCACCGGCCTGGAGCCGACCCCCTACGCGACGCCGCTGCGTCCCGTTCCCGACATCGTGCCGTCCCCGGCGCCGGCCTGGCCCAATATGTTCGGTGCGCGCATGAACGAGAATGCGGTGGCCAAGCGGGCCATCGCCAAGATCGCCCTGGAATATATGACGCCGGACGCGCCGGTGATCATCGACGGCGGCACCACGACCTTCCATATGGCCTCGATGCTCGACGACCGGGCCTATACGGTACTGACGGCCTCCCTGCCGGTGTTCCGCAGCCTGGTCGATCATCCCAACATCCGCGTCACCCTGGCCGGCGGCGAGCTGTTCCGCGAGCAAATGGTCATGCTGAGTCCGTATGACGAAGGCATCCTGCGCCGCTTCGAGGCCGCGCGGATGTTCGTCGGCGGCCAGGCCCTGGGCCCCGGCGGGCTGATGCAGCGCGACGTCATCCGCGTGCAGTCGCAGCGCCAGCTGATCGAACGCGCCCGCGAACTGATCGTTCTGGCCGATTCGACCAAGATCAACGCCCTGGGGGCGGTCTCCGTCTGTGCGCTCGATGAGATCGACGTGCTGATCACCGATGACGGCATCGACGCCCATGCCCTGAAATGGCTCATGCTCAGCGGCATAGAGGTACGCATTGCCCGCATCAACGAGCGGCCGGTGCTGCCGACCAGCCAGGTTCTGGTCGGCGATCGGGCGCGCCGGCGGCTGGCGTGAATCGCTCACGGCGTGTGCGGCAATCGATCAAAAAAGCGCAGGCCTGACGCGGTCCCGGTTAATTGCCGTTAAAGGATTTGAGCGCACGGCCAGTTGAATAACGGCAGAATGCCAAATAATGGCATAAATCGTGACTGGATTGTTAATATAGACGGAAAAAAGCTTTCCTATTTGACTAAAGTGTGTCACAATATATGAGTAATCGATCAATTGTGTGATCGAATTGATGGTTTTGTGGCGTAAAACAATCATGGCAATGAGCGCTAAATAAGCCATTTAATTATAACAATAATTTCAAATTACGCCAAAAATCGTACAAATTTCTTGGTCTAGACATAATTTGACCTTGACTTGTCACCTCCGATCACAAACGATCATGGGTATGTTCATCTGATCTGCTCAATTCCGCGGCATGCCACACGTATGCCGCGCCGGAGTCCTGCGCGTCGGCGGCCGGCGCAGGATGGGCAGACCAGGGGACCAAAAGGCAAAAGCCACCCAGGAGGACCAGGTGCATCATTTCAAGTCCCGCGTTTCTTTCGGTCGCCAAATGCGCGCCGGGACCGCGCTCGCCGTGATTGTCGCGTTCGGCGGTGAAACCGCCGCTCTGGCGCAAACCACGACGGCAACGCCCGCCGCTGCTACCCCGGCGCCCGCAGCCACTCCATCCAGCGACGGTTCGACCGTCATCGTCATCACCGGCACGCGCTCGTCGCAACGCTCGTCGATCGATCGCAAGAAGAAGGCCAAGACGGCCACCGACTCGATCGTCGCCGAAGACATCGGCGCCTTCCCCGACAAGAACATCGACGAAGCCATCTCGCGCGTCCCGGGCATCCAGCTCGACCGCGGCGACTTCGGTGAAGGCCAGGGCGTCTCGGTGCGCGGCAACGGCCCCGACCTGACCCACGTCGAAATGGACGGCGTCGGCGTCATGAACACCGCGGGCGGCCTGGTCGCCGGCGGCGGCGCGTCGCAACGCGGCGCCGACATGCGCGAACTGCCGGCCGACATCGTCAAGAGCATCGACGTCGTCAAGGGGACGACGGCGGCCATGACCGAAGGCTCGCTGGGCGGTTCGATCAACATCCAGACCCGCACCGGCCTCGACTTCAAGAAGCCGTTCCTGTCGTTCAATTTCGACGAGCAGATGAACACGCTCGGCAAGAAGTGGACGCCGGAATACAACCTGATCATGGCCAACAAGTTCATGGGCGGCCGCCTCGGCATCATCGCCGACCTGAACTATTCCGAAGTCCAGACCAATTCGGACCAGGAACAGCCGAACACCTCGGGCCAGGCGGGTTATGCGCGCAGCGCCGACCTCGACCAGTCGCCGAACAAGACCTTCACCTACGATCCGTCGGTGTCGGCTCTGGACGGGTCTTCGACCGCCAAGCTGACCAATTCCAACAATTCGGCGATGGACGTGATCAACGCCTCGGCCGCCGCCAAGACCAAGGCCGACTGCGCCGCGGCCTTCCCGGCCCTGACGGGGGCGCAGCTGACGGCGATCAGCAGCAGCGCGTCCACCCAGAACAGCTGGCAGGTCGAGCGCGCCAACGAACTGCAATCGTGCCTGAACCAGTGGAACGACTACACGCCGTCGCTGGTCCGCCTGCTGTCGAAGGACTATTACGAGCGCCGCCTTCAGGCCGATATCCGCTTCGACTATCGCGTCAATGACGACCTGACGGTCTACTTCAAGGCCGCGATGGCCAACCGTAACGCCGACAACGTGGATCACACGCTGAACCTCGGCAGCCCGGCGTTCAACACCTCGGCCATGGTCGTCGCCGCGGCCAGCGGCACGAACTCGGTGACCAACCCGTACTCGGTCAAGAACCCGACCACCGGCATCACCCAGCCTTACGCCACCTACAGCAACGGCGTCGGCGGTTACGACGTCAGCGACATCATCGCCTCGACGGTCGATGCCAGCCACCACGCCACGTCGCTGACCATCAACGACGGTAACGTCAACGTCGACTCGACCCAGACCTACCAGAAGATCGGTACCTATAGCCTGCAATGGGGTGCGCATTACCAGCACGACAACGTCAAGCTGGACGCCCTGGCCTCGTCGTCGGGTTCGACCTTCGTCCGCACCCAGATGCGCGCGGCGGTCAACTACACCTACGGCACGGTCACCATGACCGAAGGCGCCAACGGCCTGTGGACCTACAACATCCCGGCCGGCGCCAACTTCTATAACGCGGCCAACTACGCCCAGGCGATCCCGCAGATCGCCGATCTGAAGGCGGTTGCGGCGACCAACACCAACCCCAGCGGCCTGGCCTACAGCATCGCGCAGCAGGCCCAGTGGAGCCCGAACTTCTCCCTGACCTGGCGTCCGGTTGAACAGGCCGACCGCGAGAACATGGTCAAGGTCGACCTGACCTACGACTTCGAAGGCAAGATCCCGTTCTTCACCGACGTCCAGGCCGGCATGCAGGCGCGCAACCACGTCGGTTCGGGCTACGGCGGCGGCGGGTACACCGTCCAGCCGGGCACCGGCAATATCGGCGATGCCAGCTACGTCGCGCCGATCGTCGTGCCGACCAACAACCTGACCACGACCTTCCGCTCGTGTATGCCGACCGCGACCTCGACCCAGCCGTGCAACTACGGCTATGCCGCGGGTACGGGCCTGATCAACAACGAGCCGGCCACCAGCCTGTCGGGCAAGCTGCAAGGCACGATGACCTTCACGCCGACCGACCTGGCGGCGCTGATCCAGAGCTCGCTGTATCAGAAGAACGGCTTCATGCAGGGCTATGGCGACCGCGGCAACGTGCTGTCGTCCTTCCCGGAACTGAACGTGGCCGCCCTGGCCGCCGGCATCCCGCACCCCAACTTCAACCTCGACTGCATGAAGACCTGCATGGCCAATAACGGCCAGGTCTACGAGCAGCCGCATTCGGCCTATCAGGAAAATACCACCGCGCTGTACATGATGTTCGACTTCGAACAGAAGCTGCCGTGGTGGGACATGGTGTTCAACGGCAACTTCGGCGAACGCTACATCCGCACCTATACCAACGCCACCGGGGTGATGACCTTCACCCACCTGGGCCTGCCCCCCGGCTACGATCCGATCAGCAACCCGAACGCCACGGGCGGGACGACGACCTCGATCAGCATCAACACCTCGATCAACGCCGTCACCAACGACTGGACGCCCAGCTACAACCTGAACCTCTGGGTCGTTCCGGACAAGGTCGTGCTGCGCTACTATTCGGGCCACGTCATCGCGCGTCCGCCGGTCAGCCAGCTGCTGCCGTCGGGTACCTGCACCATCGACGAAAAGAACAACGTGCTGGATCCGTCGGGCTCGGGCACCCAGACCTGCACCACGGTCGGCAATCCGGCGCTGAAGCCCTACAAGGCGATCAACCACAACGAGTCGGTCGAGTGGTACGTCAACAAGGACACCATGGTGTCGCTGGGCTACTACTACAACGACGTGCTGATCGGCGCGCCGGTCGGGGCCTTCCTGACGGCCCAGGACCTGTTCGCCTCGACCAGCGGCGGCCAGGCGCCGGTCGACCCGGCCACGGGCGCCTCGCTGAAGGACACCAACTTCAGCTACGCCTCCTACGTCAACGGCTCGTCGGGCCTGCAGCGCGGTATCGAATTCTCGACCAAGCTGGCCTTCACCTACCTGCCGTGGTTCCTGAAGTACACGGGCTCCGACTTCAACTACTCGAAGCTGGGCTACAAGAACTTCGCCGCGGCCATCGACCAGACGACCGGCGTGCCTCTGCCGCCGCAGAACCAGGCCGGCTACTTCGAGAACTGGTCGCTGTGGTATGACGACGGCAAGCTGAACATGCGCGTTGCCTATCAGGGCCGCGACCAGCTGTTCCAGTGTATCGCCTCGTGCGGCACCAACGCCATCAACGACGTCCCTGGCCCCGGCCTGACGTCCGGCCAGACGGTGCGTGCGCCGTACAATCCGGGCTTCGCCAACTACGTCGAAAAGACGCAGTTCCTGGACGTGAAGGTGAACTACAAGCTGTCGAAGGACCTGGAAATCTACGCCCAGGGCCGCAACGTCCTCAACGCCACCACTTCGGCGGTGAACCAGGGTTCGTTCGGCGTCAATTCGGCGGGCGTCCCCAGCGTCGAAAGCGTCAACTACGCCGGCGCGCAATTCGAAGTCGGCTTTACCATCCGCCGCTAATCCTCCCCGGAGGGCGGATATTGACTGCCGCAGCCGCCGTCCCGTAAGGGGCGGCGGCTTTTTTTGTCCCCGGCGCCTAGGGGGCCGCGGTATAGCGGAAATTGTCGAATGTCACCTGTCCCGTGCCCGAAGCCGTCAGGGCCGGCCGCAGCGCCAGGAAGCCGTGATAGACGTTGTGGTTCATGCCCGAGACGTCGACGTCCGTGGCCAGGGCGTCCCAGTGTTGGCCGTCGCGGCTGGCCGACAGGGCGACCTTTTCGTGGTCGTTGTCGATCTTCAGGTAAAAATGCCGGCCGTAGTGGTTTTGCGGCGATGTGCTGTCGGTGGCCGAGCGATAGACGGTGACATAGGCGCCGTCCGCGGTCAGGCCGGCAAAGGCCTTGTCGTTATAGATCAGCATCAGCCCGCCCGTGGCGCCGTCCGCCACCCTGACCTCGACCTGCATCGTGTAGTGCGCGTCCTGGGCGGTGATCATCAGCTTGCGCGAGGTCTGCGGCGTCGTGCCGGTGGCGGCGATGTGCAGCGCGCCGTCGCCGACCGTAATGCCGTCCAGGCTGCCGATGCCCATCCATTGCAGGTCGAGCGTCTTGCCGGAGAAGCTATCGGACAGGGGCATGCCGTCGGGGGCATCGGGCTGCGGGTTGCCGGGCAGCGGATGCGCTGCCCTGGCCAACACCGGCCAGCCGTCGGGCGTCCAGTCGATGGGGTCGATCAGCGTGGCGCGGCCCAGCGTGTATTCGCCCTTTTCATAGGCGTGGTAGACGATCCACCAGTTGCCGTTGACGTCGTCGATCAGCGTGCCGTGGCCCTTCGACCACCAGGTTTCGTCGGCGCCGTAGGTATGGACGATCGGGTTGTAGGGCGAGTTTTCCCACGGGCCGTTGACGCTTTTCGACCGCGCCACGATGGCCATGTGGCTGGTCGGCGGGCCGGCGGTGCCGCCTTCGGCCGACACCATGTAAAAATAGTCGCCCTTGCGGAGCAGCTTGGGCGATTCCAGGCACAGGCACTCGGTCTTCCAGTCGGCGGGGTATTGCCAGCCGGCATAGGCGTCGCGCGTCGGGCCGGCGGCGGCCAGGCCGTCGTCGGTCAGCGGCGTCATGTGACCGCCGGAGGTGAACAGGTAGCGCTTGCCGTCTTCGCCGACGATGTGACCGGGATCGATCTTGTTGATCTTCAGGTCGACCGGTTGGCTCCACGGACCGCGGATGTTGTCGGCCGTGGTCACCCAGTTGGTGCCGCTGGCCGGATAGTAGATGTAGTACTTGCCGTTGATCTTGGTCAGGTCCGGCGCATAGGCGTGCGTGCCTTCGGGCAGGGCGCGGGCGATCGGGGTCCAGTGGATCAGGTCGGTCGAATGCCAGATCAGGAAGGACGGCGCGTAATTGTATTCGGAGTGGACCATGTAGTAGTCCGCCCCGTCGCGCAGGATCGACGGATCGGGATAGTCGCCGCGGATGATGGCCCTGGGGTATCCGGCCGGGCTGGTGGCGACCGGCGGTGTCTGCGCCGGCGCTGTGGACGCCGCGGTCAGCGCCAGTATGGCCAGGGCCGAGGTCAGGATCTTGCGGGTCATCGTCTTCTCTTTCGGGTGGGGGCGGACTATCGGGCGGAGATCCAGGTGAAACGGCTGCCGTCGCTGTTGTCGGATTTTGGGCCGGGGCTGTCGGCCGTGACCTTGCCGGTCCGCGGATCGACGCGCAGGAAGCGGTTCGTCACCAGGGACATCAGCACCAGGTCGCCGTTGGGCGTCTCGATCCACTGAAAGGTTTGCGCGGTCCCCGGCTTGCCCTTTTGCAAGGTGACTTGGCCGTCCCGGGTCACGGTAAGCGCCTTGCCGTCCTTTTGCAGCGCGACGCGGCCCAGCGTCATGTCCACGACGTTGAAAGCGCCGGTCAGCAATGGCGCCGTCACATGGGCGAGCTGTACGGGCTCGCCATATGGGATCGGCCGCATCAGGCCGTTGGGATGGGGTTCGTACACATCGACGGAATCGAAGTCGGCATAGCCGCCGGGGGCGCCGGCCGTATTGTAGTTGAACAGCGAATAGCGGGCGCCCTGGAAGGTCAGGCCGGAATAGATCATCGTCCATTCGCCGCCGACCGGCGTGAAGGTCTGGCCGTCGGTCGAATAGCTGAAGCGGGCCTTTTCGGTAATGAAGTCGCAATCGGCGCGCAGCCATACGCGCCCGCCGGTCAGCGGCATGCGGACATAGGTCCCGGCCGTGTCGTCGTACAGGGCCAGGTCGCGGCTGGTGGTGGTCTGTTCCACGCCCAGCCAGGCATAGGGTTTGAGGAACAGGGCCAGGCCCGCGACGTCACCCGGCTTCAGGCCATCGAGATCGAGGGCGACCGTGACGGTCGACTGCGGGCCGATGGCGCGCTGGGTCAGGGTGTTTTTCGCATGCCACAGATCGGCCGCCGGCAGGCTGTGCAGGCGTAGGTCGCCGGGGCGCTCGGTCAGCGACCAGTGGCTGTCGTCCTCGACGTGGTTCCACTGCCAGACCGGCGACAAGGTGGTGCCGGAGAAGTCGTCGCTGCGCTTGTAGGGCGCGTGCGGGGCGGAGACGGGCAGGCCCGCCGGCTTGACCCAGGTGCGCGGCGTGCGGCCGAGGTTGCCGGGCAGGCCGAAATAGGGCCAGCCGTCCTTCCAGGTGACCGGCGACAGGGCCGTCAGGCGCCCGACGGAATTGTAGTCCATCATCGACCAGCCCCACCATTCGCCCTGCGGCGTCTGGACGATGCCGCCCTGGTGCAGCGACACGCGTCCGGCCGGGGTGGTGTTGGCGGGCTTCATGACCAGGGGGGAGGCCTTTTCGTTGGGCAGGCGGTTGCCTTCGTTCAGGCCGAAGTCCTCGTCGATGCTGATCGCCGGATTGACCTCCCAGGGGCCTTCGATGCGGTCAGCGCGGGCGGCGGGCATGCGCATGCGGCCGTCCCACCAGGCCGAGACGATGTAGTATTTACCGTCGATCTTGTAGACATGGTTGCCTTCGCCCATGCCGGCGCCGCGGTGGATGATCACCTGGTCGGTGCCCGGAACGATGTCGGAGAGGTCGTCGTTCAGCCGGGCCAGATGGACTTCGTTATAACCCCAGACGACATAGACCTTGCCGTCGTCGTCGAACAGCACCGACAGGTCGTGGAACGACCGCTTCATGGCTGTGTGCGTCCACGGCCCGGCGGGGTTTGTCGCGGTGAACAGCTGGGTCGTCTGGCCGTTGACGTTGCTGAAGATGTAGAATTTGCCGTTGTGATAGCGGAAGCTGGGGGCCCAGATGCCGCGGCCATAGACGCTCTTGCCGTCCTCCAGCCGGAAGGCCGGCCCCAGGTCGAGCTTCGGCGAGGCGTAACCTATGAAATCCCAGTTGACCAGGTCCTTCGAATGCAGGATCGGCAGGCCCGGCATCGCATGCATGGTCGTACCGGTCAGATAGAAGTCGTCGCCGACGCGGATCAGGTCCGGATCGGAAAACTCGTCGTAGAACAAGGGATTGGTATAGGTGCCATTGCCGTTATCCGCCGTCCAGGTCTGCGGCGCGGCCAGGGAGCCGGACGCAACAAGACTGGCGGCCAGCGCGACGAAGAGAGCGAATGACGACGACTTCATTTCCGGCCCCGTTTTTAATTGTCCGACATTTGAACCATCACTGTCGCAGTGCCGGTCTTTTGTCAACGGGTGCCGGGGATCTTACGGCTTCGGCCGGGCCTGCGGCGGCAGCGGCGCGACGCATTTGCGGCCGGCGAAGCCCGCCTGGTACTCGGCCAGGGTCTGATGGAAGCCGTATTGCTGGCGCCAGGCGTCGACCTTGTCGGGATCTTCCAGCGGGTCCGGCTCGAAATGACCGTCGGCGCAGTGCATCTGCGAGCCGAAGCGCTGTTTGCGGCCATCGAGCAGCGCCATACGATCGTACATCAGGCCGTACTGTTCGCCGCTGAACAGCCCCTTGGCGACCAGGGGCTCGGTCTCGGCCAAGGTGGTGCGGCGCATCTCCATGTCGCTGCTGTGCTGCACGACCAAGTAGACGTCGTGGTCCAGGAAAAGGTTGCGGTGCGTCGTGTCGCGCCAGAAGCCGCCCGTGACCAGCTTGCGCGCGATGGGGACGGCGGCGTCATCGACGGCGTGCATGTCGCGATTGTCCGCAGTGACGCGGGCGTCGCGGTCCGGTGTCGTCAGTTGCTGGTCGGCGCTCATCTGCTGGCGGATGGCGTTGCTGCGGTCCTGATAGGTCCACAGGACGGCCAGTTCGTCCTGGCTGATCAGCTTGTCGACGCCCAGTTCCGCGACGGCCGGCACCGGCCCCTGCATCGGTGGCGGCGTGTCCGCCCTTGCCGTCGTTATCCCCAAAGCCAGAAACAAACCGGCCAGACATAGACCCGCGCGCATGTGCCCCTCCCTCGATCGATGCCCGACCGACATGGTCATGCCCGGCCGGCCGCGCAAGGTTGCGATGCGCCGGCTAATGCTTCTTCGCGAACCCGCCCCAGCGCTGCGTCAGGGAAACGAAGAAGGTGGGTGCGTTCAGGTCATACGACGTTACGGAATGCACGAACGGGGTATCGGTGACGCGGACGGTCTTGCCGCCACGGAAGGCGTCGTCCACCTCCATGACCAGGGTCAGCCTCGGCGTCAGGTCGTGGCTGTAGCTCAGGTCGCCGCGGCTGGTCGGCTTGATGTAGCCCTGGCCGGTCAGCTGCGTGCCCACGGCCTTCAGGCGCAGGGTGAACTGATCCGCCTTGGTCGGCTTGTAGGTCAGCGATGCCGTGCCGCTCAGCGCCTCGGCGGACTGGGGACGCGGCAGGGTCGGGTTATGGACGACATTGTCCGCCCAGGTGCCGTCGAGATTGACGGTCAGCACCTTGCCGAACTTGTTGGAATAGCTGAGGTTCAGGCCGCGCGACACCGCCCAGCCGGCATTGAGGCTGGTCGTTTGCAGCACCTGGTTGCCGTCGCCCTGGGGGTCGGGCACGTAGCGGCTGGACAGAGCGATATAGCGGTGGTCGGTGCGGTAGAAGCCGCGCAGCGACGCGCTGAGCGACTGGTCGGTATATTCATAACCGGTTTCGAAGGATTCGGTTTCCTGCGGCTTGAGGTGCGGGTTCCCGACGGTGACGGTATTGGTGTTGACGTAGATCTGGCTGGGATTCAGGTCGTGGGGCGAGGGCCGTTGCAGGCGGTGCGCGTAGCTGAAGCGCAGCTTGCTTTTCGGCGACAGCACGTAGGTGGCGTAGGCGCTGGGGATCAGCTTGTTGTAGGCGATGCGGCTTCGTGCGCTGGAGAAGGCCTCGTCCGTATCCAGGGTGAGGTATTCGTCGCGCAGGCCGGCCAGGACGGTCCAGCGGGTGCTCAGTTCCTTCTGATAGGTGACATAGGCGGCGGACATGGTCTGGCGATAGGCGAAGTCGCTGGTCAGGTGCGTATTCAGCGTCGAGGCCGTGGCGGCGCCCGTGTCGGGTCCGAGATACAGGTTGCGGTTGCGGCTTTCGTCCTGGGTCAGCTCGGCGCCAGTGTTCAGCTGGTCGTCGGCGACGGGCGTCTTGTAGTCGGCGCTCAGGTCCAGCTTGCGGCTGTCGAACCGCGTCTCCATGGTGTTTATCTGATCCGGGTTGGACGCCGCGACGCCGGGATCGGTGAAATGGACCTGGGTCTGGGTCTGGTAGGCACGGATTTCGCGCGACAGGCTGCCGTGGAGCCTGAAGGTCTGGTCGGGCAGGCGGCCGTAGTGCGTGAAGTCGCCGTTCAGGGCTTTGCTGTCGTTGGTGCCGGTTTCGCTGGTGTCGCTCGACGTTGAGAAGTCCGGGAATCCGCTCGCGGCGAAGGTGCTCAGGGCGCCCGTATTCCCTATCAGGATCTTGGCGTGCTGGGCCGTGCCCGAAAGGCTGAGCGTGTCGTTGGGGGTCAGTTTGTAATTGAGGGTGCCGGTAAGAAACGGCGCCAGGATATGGATATGCGTTCGGCCGAGGCTGTCCGTCCCTTGCAGGGGCGCGCCGGTGGCGTCGAATTGCTGCAGTTCCAGGCTGGAGCGGGTGTGGCTGAAGATATTGCTGAAATTGCCGTTGACCTGCAGGCTGAGCTTGCCCGCGGAATAGGTTTCGAAAAAATTGGCCGTAAGGCCGCCGGCCGCGTCGGCACGTCCGCTGACCCCGCCGAACTGCCCGGCCGGCAGATTGCTTTTGGTGACGATGTTGATGATGCCGCCGGCGCCGTCAGAGCCGTACTGCGCGCCGGGATTGCTGATGATCTCGATCGAGCGGATGATGGACGACGGCATGGACTGCAGGGCCAGGCCGCGATTGTCGCCGCTCAGCATCAGCGACGGGTGGCCGTCGACATAGAGGGTCGGATTGCGGCCGTGCAGGGTGACATTGCCCTGGGAATCGACCGCGACGCCGGGGATCTTGTTGAGCGCTTCCGCTGCCGTGCCCGTGGCGTTGGCGGGGTCGCTGCTGACGTCGTAGACCTGGCGGTCGATCTTGTTCAGCGGCGCCTTGCCCTGGACGACGACGGTGGTCGGCTTCTCTTCGGGCGGCGGCGGCGCGGCGGGTTGCGCCGGGTCCGTGGCCGCGACCTGGGGCGCCGGCGCCTGGCTGTCCGGGACCATGACGATGAAGACGCCCGACGGACCCTTCTTCCACGTCAGCCCCGAGCCGGCCAGCAGCCGGTCCAGTCCCGGTTCGGCGGCGAAACGCCCCTTGACCGCAACCGACATGCGGTTGCCCAGCCGGGTCTCGTCGAACACCACCTGCTGGTGCGTCTGGCGCCCGAAGGCGTGCAGCGCGCCGGCCATGGCCTGGGCCGGGATGTCCAGGTCGTAAGTCCGGTCTTGGGCCTCGTCCGCCGCCATGGCCGGCATTGCCGCCGCCATGGCCATGATTGGGATTAAAACCGCCCCGTTTCGCATCGTTCCCCCGTTATCGTCCGTCTGTGAACACTGCAGGAAAGACGCAGGTCCAGCCCCCATGCACAGCCCGCCGCGCTATTTTTTTACCAGCGCGATCTGGTTGCCCATGCGCACCGGCCGCACGGGAAAAGCCATCGACACCCCGGCGGCGAAGGCCTCCGTGTCGCCGGCATTGAAGGTGCCGCTGATGCGCACGGCGGCGGCGTCGGGCGTCACCGTGAGGCGCACGCCGCGGGCATAGCGGTTGACCCGTTCGGCGGCGACCGCCAGGGCTTCGTTGTCGAAATCGAGCTGGCCGTCTTCCCAGTCGCGCGACGAGGTTTCGGGCGCCGTGTCGACCTGGCCGACCGGCACGATCGTCGCGTCGCCGCCGGTCGACAGCACCAGCTGCCGGCCCGGCGTCAGCAGGGCCTCCGCCGGCACGGTGCGGCCGTCCGGCGTCAGGACCATCTGCGGCCGGGTCTGGCCATACGTGGTTTGCAGAACCCGGACGTGGCCTTCGTAGAGGATGACGCGCACCTGCTGGCTCAGCTTCTCGACGCTGAAGGCCGTGCCGGTGGCGACGACGACCTCGGGGCCGGTGCGGACGGAGAAGGGCTTCGACCGGTCGTGCGCCACGGTGAAGGAGGCCCGGCCGCGCAGCAGTTCGATATCGCGGCGGTGGCCATGGAAAGCGACCGCGATGCGGCTGTCGGCGTCCAGCGCCACCCGCGAGCCGTCGGCCAGGGTGGCGATGCGCCGGTCGCCGGGGCCGGTCTCGTAACGGACGGGCTGCTGGCCGGCCCAGACCAGGCCGGCGATAAGCGTCGCCGCGGCCGCGCCGCCAGCCCACAGCCAGGCCGGCCGGCCGCGCACCTGCCAGCGCGCGCGCTGCGCCGAACGATAGCTGGCCAGTGCCTTCTGGCGGTGGGTGACGATTTCCGGCGCGGCGGCGATGGCCTCCATGCGGTTCCACAGGGCCAGCGCCTTGTCGAAGCGGCGCTGATGCTCGGGCGCGGCGTCGAGCCAGGCTTCGAACTCGGCCTGTTCGCCGGGCGTGAGGTCGCCCTCGGCCAGCCGGGCGCACCACAGGCCCGCGCGTTCGTCGACGGTCATTTCGGGGTCTTCGGACATGTGCGCGGCCATCTCAGTCCTCCTCGCTCAGCAGCAGGCCCATGACCTTGGCCAGGTGCTTCTCGACGGCGCTGACCGTGATGCCGAAGGCGTCGGCGATATCCTTGCGCGGCATGGCTTCCAGGCGATACAGGATGAAGATCGAGCGCGTGCGCTCGGGCATGCGGTCCAGCACCTTGAGCACGCGGGCCAGGGCCTCGCGCGCCATGACCACGCGTTCGGCGTCCTGGGCGTCGATGCCGCGTTCCTTGTCCTCGAAGGCCGCGCTGAAATAGGTCAGGCGCACGCTGCGCCGCCGCCGGGTGTCGCGGACCAGGTTCTTGGCGACGCGGAAGACGTAGCCTTCGACATTACCGATCTCGCCGCGCGCCGCCAGTCCGGCCAGGCGCACGAAGACTTCCTGGGTCAGGTCTTCGGCTTGGGCGGCGTCGCCGAACGCGCGCAGGAAATAGGCGACCAGGGCGCCGCGATAGCGCCGGCTCAGCGTCGTCAGGTCGATGTCGGGAAGGGACTGGGCCACGGCCTACTCTGTGCGTTCCGGTTGCTGAGTACAAGGACGCAGCCGGACGAAAAACACACAGCGCGAAGGCCGAAATTAATTGCCGGCCGTCACGTGTCGGCGCTCAGGGCGCGGATCAGGACCTTCAGCCCGTCGTCGTCGGCCATGTCCGATGCGGTCTCGGCCGACAGCCAGCGCAGGTCGCGCTGGCCGGCCTCGGGCCATTCGGCCAGTTGCCGTTCGACGCGCAGCGGAAAAACCACGACCTCGCAGTCGACGACGCGGTCGGCCTTCTCGATGGTCTTGCGGTAGGAAAAGCGGCCGACGGCGGTGTCGTCGACCCTGCCCAGCACGCCGGCCTCCTCGAAGGCTTCGCGCGCCGCCGCCATGGCCGGTTGCAGGCCCTTGATCGGCCAGCCCTTGGGGATGATCCAGCGCCGGGTGCGGCGCGAGGTGACCAGCAGGATTTCGAGCGCGCCCTGATCGTCGACCCGATAGGGCAGGGCGGCATACTGAACGTTACGCATGGTCGGCCTCCCCTGTCACCGGATCGATAAGGAAAGCAGTTAGAAATATATCCGTGTTCGGATTAATTCAAGTCACGTTTTGTATCGCGAACGCTGTCATGCGACAGCCGAAAGCCCAGCATATGCCGGGCTTTCTGGCGCAGGGTGCGCATGGAGATTTAACTGTGAGGCTTTTGCGGCGGCGACGATTCGGTCGAATCGTCGCCGCCGGTCCGCCTATTGCAGGTTCACGAAGGCGCCGCCGTCGACCAGCACGTGGGCGCCGGTCATGTAGCCGGCCAGGTCCGAGGCCAGGAAGACGACGACCTTGCCGATATCGTCGGGCGCGCCCAGGCGGCCCAGCGGGATGCGCTTTTCCATGTATTCGCGCTTGGTCAGGTCCGACAGGTCTTCCTTGTTGATGTCGGTCTCGATGGTGCCCGGCAGGACCGAGTTGCAGCGGATGCCGTGACGGCCCAGCGCCAGGGCGGCTGATTGCATCAGCGAGTGCTGGCCGGCCTTGGTGGGCGTATAGTGGCTCTGATATTCACCGCCGACCAGGGCGGAGATCGACGAGACGGCGATCAGCGAGCCACCGGTACCTTGCTTGACCATCTGGTTGGCCGCCGCCTGGCAGCCGAAATAGGTGCCCAGCAGGTTGACATCGACGACGCGCTTGACCAGGTCGACCGGCATGTCGAGGAAGCTGTGGAACGGGCAGATGCCGGCATTGGCGACGAAGGTCGTCACGCCGCCCAGCTCTTCGGCGGCCTTGGCGACGAAGCCGGTGGCGGTTTCGGGGCTGGCGACGTCGCCGACATAGACGCTGCTCTTGCGGCCCAGCGCCTTCAGCTCGGCGACCAGGCTTTCGACCGATTCCGATTCGGCCGAGGCATTGATGCCGATATCGGCGCCGTGGCGGGCGCAGGCCAGCGCGATGCCGCGGCCGATGCCGCGCGAAGCGCCGGTGATGAGAATTTTCTGACCTTCCAGGAGCATTTTCGATCCTTCCTTGATAAACTTTTGTCGTTTTCGAGCATGACTGAGCGCCGACAATCTGCCGTTAGCAAGACCGCGCGCGAAAACGAAGCTTATTTTGCGATTCCGGCCGCCCGGACGTGACAAGGCGCGGCGGCCGGAGCCGTCGCGCCTCCACCGGAAAGGATCGCCAGCCGCCCTGGATCAGCTGAAATAGGCCGGGTGGTCGAGGTCGGCCAGCAGGTCCGGATGCGTCGGCGTCCAGCCCAGGCGCGCCCGGGTGCGGGCGCTGGACGCGGGGGCATCGATGCCGGCGAAGCGGGCGAACCAGCCGAAATGGCCCGCCGCCTCGTCAGGCGAGATCGACTTCAGCGGCAGGTTCAGCCGCCGGGCGATGACCTCGGTGATCTGGCGCATCGGCACGCCTTCCTCGGCGACGCCGTGGAAGGGCCCGTCCTCGGCGCCGTGTTCCAGCGCCAGGCGGTAGAGGCGGGCGGCATCGAGGCGATGCACGCCCGGCCAGCGATTGGCGCCATCGCCGATATAGGCGGCCACGCCGGTCTGGCGCGCGATATTGATCAGGATCGGCACGAAACCGTGGTCGCCATGGCCGTGCACCGACGGTGACAGGCGCACGACGGTGGCCTTGATGCCGCGCGCGACGAGGGCGGCGACGGCGCCTTCCGGATTGCGCGGAATGTCGCCGGTGTGGCGCGGTTGCGCGTCCTCGGTCGCCAGGACGCCGGGCGTCAGCAGGGCGACGCCGGATGTGGCGACCAAGGGCTTGGCCGTGCCGTCCAGCGCTTCGCCCAGCGCGGCGATGGCGTGCTGTTCGTCCAAGCCGTTCTGGGCGAAATTCGCGAAGTCATGGCTGAAGGCCAGGTGGATGACACCGTCGCACTGCGCCACGCCGGCCTTCAGGCTGTCGAGGTCCTGCAGCGAGCCGCGGTGGGCGGTGGCGCCGGCCGCGGTCACGGCCGCCATGCCTTCGTCGGAGCGGGCCATGCCCAGCACCGAATGGCCGGCGGCAATGAGATCCTGGACGGTGGCCGAACCCACCCAGCCGGTGGCGCCCGTTACAAATACACGCATGAGCCTGTCTCCTGTTTTTGCTCGCGACAGGTTTTGGGTGTCCATGCTATGCTAGTAAAGTAGGGACTTTATCGTAGTATAATGACTGACAGGATAGACCATTCGGGCGCGGCGCTGGGCGCCTATCTCAAGGACCGGCGGGCGCGGATCGATCCGGCCGCCTTCGGCTTGCCGGCGACGCGGCGGCGCACGCCCGGCCTGCGCCGCGAGGAGGTGGCCAACCGCGCCCATATCAGCCCGACCTGGTACACCTGCCTGGAGCAGGGGCGTGGCGGCGCGCCGTCGGCCGACGTGCTGGACCGCATCGCGCGGGCGCTGCTGCTGACCGACGCCGAACGCGAGCACATGTTCCTGCTGGGCCTGGGCCATCCGCCGGAGCTGCGCTATCGCCGCGACGAGGATGTCAGCCCGCGCCTGCAACGCGTGCTCGATGTGCTGGACCCGTGCCCGGCGGTGCTGCGCACGGCGACCTGGGACGTCGTCGGATGGAACCGCGCGGCGACGGTGCTGCTCAGCGATTTCTCCGCCCTGCCGCCGGCCGAGCGCAATATCCTGCGCCGCACCTTTCTCGATCCCAATTCCCGCAACGCACAGTACGACTGGCTGCGCACGGCGCGCTTCATCGTCGCCGCCTTTCGCATGGACGTCGCCCGCGCCGGGGCGGCGGCCGAGGTCGAGCCGATGATCGAGGAACTGCGCCGTCTCAGCCCCGACTTCGACGCCGTATGGCGCGACAACGACGTCATCGGGCCGCACGGCGACGGCATCAAGCACATCCGTCACCCGGTGCTGGGCCCGATCGCCTTTGAGTACTCGGTGTTCGCTGTCGATGGCCGTTTCGACCTCAGCCTGGTGACCTACAACCCCGCGACGGCGGAAGAGCGCGAACGGATGGCGGCGCTGGTCGGGTCCTAGGCCGCCCAGAGTCTGTGGTGCAACCAAAATGTCACATGTAAATCCATTGCATAGACTTGAGGTTGACTCAAAGGGTTAATGAGGTTTTAAAATACCGTTAGGGGCAAGGCGGGGCCGACGCCACGACATACAACTTGTGTATTTTTTGCGTCTCATCCGTCCGCGTCTCCCGCCATTCTAATCTTGTAGAAAACGTATAGCGAGGCCGACTGCGATCCCGCCGTTGGCATTAGGCGGAGATACGATATGGCGATCGATCCGGTTTCGAATGCCGAAGGCGTCTTGCTGGCTTTAACCGTAGGCGGAGTTATGGGCCTGTTCGGGCAGGGCATTCGCGCCGTGGCCGGGCTGAAGACCATGGTCGATGCCGCCAATAAACAGAACCCGGATAGCCAGGACCAATTTCGCGCGGCACGGCTGATCGTCAGCCTGATCATCGGTTTCCTTTCCGGGATCGCCGCGACGCTTATTACAGGCGTGGATAAGATATTACCGCATCTCGGAGATATTCAGACCCTGCTGATGTTGGCGGCGGCCGGTTATGCGGGGACCGATTTCATCGAAAGCTTCCTGTCGAATTACCTGCCTGGCGGCAAGCCGAACGTGCCGAACAGCAACGACCCCGTAAATACCGTCGACGGTGGCACGACACCCGCTTCGACCCAGGCCCTGGCAGATCTTACCGGAACCCTGAACACGCTGCGCAGCAATGTGTCGCTGATCATGACCACCCTGCCCGTCGACAAGGCGACGGTTGCGCGCCAGGCGGTCTACACAGTGCTGAAAGGCGACGGAAAACTCTTCCCGGGCATCGATGACATGACCTTCTCCGGCGCCGACCTCGGCTACGCGCCACCGGACTTTCTGAGCTTTCTTCTCAAGGTGGCGAAGAGGATTTCCGACGCCAATCACCGCTTCAATCCGAACATGGCGTTCGCGATCCAATATGTCGACTCGACGGTCGCAACGGTCATCGAAGCCATCGGCAAGACTATCGACTCCACTTTGGTCTAGGGCATGATCATGCGCGCTCTTTTTTTCGCGGCTGCCCTGCTAGGCGCCATTCCAATGGCGGCGGCGGCTGAAAATTCGCCGAAGCCGTCCGAAATCTGCAAGGACGGACTGGTCGAACCGGCTAGGCTGGTCGACTGGTACATAAAATCATCCGACGTCGATTTGAACTTTGTGCAGGTACGTAGTCAGACCGTCGTCGTGGCCGACCGCTATGCCGCCCTTACGCCGGCGCAGCGCCTGCTAAGCGATCACAGTGTCTGCGACCGCAAGGATGGCGTGAGGCATGCGGCTTGTGGCGATTATAACGACGCGCTGGGCAGGCTGTTCGCTTTCATCGATGCCGTGTCCGACGGCTCCATGACGTCGCAATACACCGCCGACGGGGGCGGGGTGATCAACGATCGCGCCTTTGTCCGCGGAGAGGGGGCGAAAATCGCCTGCGTCACGATGCCGGCCGCGACGGTGCAGAGCGCCAATGTGCGCGCTGCCGCTGCCGGAGCGCTTGCCGTGGTCGCGGCCGATCCCGCGGCGAAGGGGTCCGTACCCTCGGCCGCGGGGGGTGCGGTATCGGCGAAGGACGCCGATAAGGGCAAGGAAACCTTCACCTTCCCGTTGCTGGTGCGCGGTTCGCCGGACGGCATGTATCTGACCGAGGACAGTCAGCGCGACGAGCCGGCGTACAAGGCCCTGCCCAAGGCCAGCCTGAGTTCGTCCTGGGACGGCAGTACCGGCAAAACCCAGAACAAGACCGTCCTGTTCCTTGGCAAGACGATTTTTGGCCGGGACGATACGTACGGAAATACGAAAACGCCGGTGGTGCGCGCCGTGCTTTATGGCGGGATCGACAAGTCGGTCAGCATCGCCAGGGACAAGACGAAAACGGCCGGCGCCAACACGGTCCAGTTCGGCTTGTCTTACGGCGCCTATCTCTACGATCGCGATCCGGCGAACTGCAGGGTTTTTTGCTCGCTGGTCTCCTGGGTCACGGCCCGGCCCGATTATCTGGTCGACTATGCCGACAAGAACCGGCTGGCCAGCTTGAATCTGGCGTGGACGCCGTATGTCGACAGCAGGATCAATTCGTTCCGCCCCATCGTGCCCAATACGACCGGCATAGGCCGCTACAGCTTTACTTTCCAGGTCGTGCAGGACAATGGTTGGTATCTACGCCGTGGGCCCGTGCACGAAAAGGATTTCAACCGTGTCGGCGTCAAACCCGGATTGGTCATCGAAAGTCAGCTCGAAAGCTTCCCGGTGACTCTGACGGTCAACGATGCCCTCATGTACAGCCTGCGTGGGACGCCGAAACACTTCGACGACACCTATGCCGATCTGTCGTGGCCGCTCGATAAGCAGAAATATTTCGCGGTCGAGCTGACCTACACCAATGGCCGCAAGGAGCAGACCACGGCGTTCGACCGCACTTGGAACATCGCGCTTACGGCGAAGTACTGACTTGCGTCGTTACAGGATAAACCCGCCGTCGATGGTCAGGCTGGCGCCCGTCATGTAGCTCGACTCGTCGCCGGCCAGCCACGACACCAGCCCGGCGATTTCGTCGGGCTTGCCGACGCGTTTCATCGGCGACATGTCGTTCAGGTGCTCGACCATATCGGCCGTCATGTCAGTCTCGGTCGGGCCGGGCTGGATGTTGTTGACGGTGATGCGGCGCGGCGCCAGGTCGAGCGCGGCGCCCCTGACCATCGCCGCCACCGCCGCCTTGGTCATGGCGTAGACGCCGCCCCCGGCGACGATCGGCCGTTCGGCGGTGTTGCTGCCGATGGTGATGACGCGGCCGCCGTCGCGCATGCGGGCGGTCGCCGCCTGGATGGCCAGGAAGACGCCGCGCACATTGACGCCGAGGATGCGGTCGAAGTCGGCGACGGACCAGTCATTGACCCGGGCGATCTGCAAAATGCCGGCATTGACCACGACGGTGTCGATCGGGCCGTAGAGGTCGACGGTCCTTTGCGCCGCCGCGGCGATGGCGTCGGCGTCGGCGCTGTCGGCCTCTATGGCGGTCGCCGTACCGCCGGCGGCCTCGATCCCGGCGACCACGGCCTGGGCCCTGTCGGGCCGCGAGACGTAGGTCAGGGTAACGGCAAAGCCATCCCGGGCCAGCCGTTGCGCGGCCGCCGCGCCGATGCCGCGCGAACCGCCGAAAACCAGGGCGACCTTTTGTTTGTTGGTGTTCATTCTCATCTCCGTAATTGACTGATTAGTCCAAAATTCGGCAAAAAAATCAGCTGGACTTCAGCCGGTCGCCGGCAAAGCGCGCCATGGTCCTGAGCTGATCCGCGCCGGCGCCCGCGCGGGCGGCTAGCTGGAGGCCGGTCATGGTCATCTGGATGAAGTCGGCGGCCTCTTCGGGCGACAGGGCGGGGTCGATCTCGCCCTTCGCCTGGCCGTCGCGCAGGCGGGCCAGCAGCCGGGTCTGCAATCGTCTGTGCGAGACGCGGCGCAGGTCGGCCAGTTCGGCGTCGCCGGTGCTGAACTCGCAGGCCGAGCCGACACCCATGCAGCCCAGGGCGCGTGTGCGGTCGTCCTCGGCGATGAGGCCGCCCAGCAGGTCGCGGATACCGTCCAGCGCCGAAGCGGGCGCCTCCAGCCGCGCGATATGTCCGGCGACGGTCGATTGCTGATAGGCGTCGAGCGCGGCGACATACAGGGCGCGCTTGTCGCCAAAGGCATTGTACAGGCTCTGGCGGCCGATCTGCATGGCGTCCAGCAGGTCGTCGGTCGAGGTCGCGGCAAAACCCTTGGCCCAGAAAACCTTCATGGCTTGCTGAAGCGCGTGGTCTCGGTCGAATTCCCTGGGTCTGGCCATGGCGGCTATCTAGGCATTATGGATCGATCTGTCAATAATATCTCGCCGCCTTAATTTCTCCCAGAAGCTGCAATCATTCTGTCGGCATCCGAGGGGAGAGGGGCGATGACATTTGCACGCGTACTGACGATGGCGGCCGGGTGTCTTGTCCTGGCCGGTGCGGCGAAGGCCCGCCAGGCCGACGATCCGTGGGCGCCGACGGTGGTGACGGTGACGGCGAAATATCCCGGGCCCGTCCTGTGGAAGGCGGTGTCCGGCGACCATGTGGTGTGGATCCTGGGTGTACCCTCCATCACCAGCCCGCATGCGGCGTGGGACAGCCGCCGCGTCGAGGGCCTGGTGAGCGGCGCCGAGGCGGTCTATGTCCCGCCGACGGCGGCCGGCGGGCTGGGCACGGCGCTGAAATACCTGTCCGGCAAGGGGCTGCCGGGCGGCCGGACCCTGGACGGGGTGGCGGCGCCGGACGATTACCGCGCCTTCCAGGCCCTGGCCGGCCGCGTCGGTTTGAAGACCGCGGACTATGCGCACGACAAGCCGGCCTGGGCGGGGCTGCGCTTCCGCACCAATGTCTTCCAGAAGATGCTGTTGCCGGTCAATGCCGCCGAAGGCAAGGCGATCGCCCTGGCCAAGGCGCACGCCGTGCCGGTCCGCACGATCGCACACCTTAGGGCCGATGCGGTCATCGACGCGCTCGGCGGGCTTTCGGACGCGGAAGGGCAGGCCTGTTTCGGCCAACTGGTGGCCGATGCGGCCTATACCGCCGACCGGGTCGACGCCATGACCGCGGCCTGGACGGCGGGCGATATCGCCGGCTATCGGCGCCTGTTCGACGACGAACCCAGGGTCGGCTGCGTCGACAAGGCCGTGGACCAGGCGGCCATCGGCGACAAGGGATTGAACGCGACCGTCGCCACCATCGGCGAAGCGATGGCCGGCACGCGGCGCAGCCTGGTCATCCTGCCGATGCGCCTGCTGATCGGCACGGCGGATCTGAAGGCGCGGTTGCAGGCGGCCGGCATCATGCTCCAGCCGCCTCCTGGTCTGGATAACTAGTCCACAGCCAGGAGGCGGCCGGTGTTTTCGCCGGCCAGGAAGGCCGGGATTTCGTCCGCCGCCATCGGCTTGCCGAAGAGATAGCCCTGGACCTGCGAGGCGCCGACCGAGCGCAGCTCGCGCAGTTCCTCGGCGGTTTCGACGCCCTCGACGACGTGGCCCATGCCGAGATTGGCGGCCAGCTCGATGATCGACTTGATGATCTTGCGTGCGTGGTCGCCCTTGCTGAGCTCCAGCACGAACGAGCGGTCGATCTTGACGACATGGACCTGGACGCGGTTGAGATAGCTGAAATTGGTGTAGCCTGAGCCGAAATCGTCCAGCGCGATGCGGCAGCCCATGTCGCTGAGGCGCGAGATCGCCCGCTGCGCCTGGGCGAAGTCGGTCAGCATGGCGGTCTCGGTGATCTCGAACTCGATGCGCCGCGGCGAGACGTCGGATGCGCGCACCACGGCGATGAGGCGCTCCACCCCCTTGGGCGACAGCAGGTCGCGCGCCGACAGGTTGAAGGCGATGCGGATATCGTCGGGCCAGGCCTGCGCCGCGTCCAGCGCCTTCTTAAGCAGCATCGGCGTCAGGCTGGTGATCATGCCCGAGCGTTCGGCGGCGCGGATGAAGATGTCGGGCGCCACCCGGCCCAGCTTTTCGCTGTGCCAGCGCGCCAGGGCCTCGAAGGCGACGGTGCGGCCCTGGGTGATGTCGTATTGCGGCTGGAAGGCCAGGGTCAGTTCCTTGTCGCCGTCGATGCCGCGCAGGGCCTGTTCGACGGCCTTGGTCGAGCGGATCAGCGCCTCGTGCCCGCGGTCGAACAGCACGGCGATGCCGCGGCCGCGCTCCTTGGCCTCGTACAGCGCATAGTCGGCGCGTTCGAGCAGGCGCGAGGCGTTGTCGTCGTCCGGCGCGCGTTCGGTGAAGCCGACCGAGGCCGAGAGCCAGGCGGTCTCGGTATCCAGCGCGTAGGGCTCGGCCAGGACGGCGCACAGGTCGTCGCCGCGTGCCCGCAGCTCCTTTTCGTAGAGGCCGGGCAGGATGACGGCGAATTCGTCGCCACCCAGGCGGGCGACGACGGCTTTCGGGCCGCAGATTTCGCCCAGGCGCCGGGCGACCTCGATCAGCACCTGGTCGCCGGAGTGATGGCCGTAGATGTCGTTGATCGGCTTGAAGCCATCCAGGTCGACCAGGCCGAGGAAGAACGGCCCGCTGCGCGCCAGGTGCTCATCCAGCGCCTTGAGAAAGGCGCGGCGGTTGGGCAGGCCGGTCAGGGCGTCGAAGGTGGCCAGCGACATGGCCTGGTCGCGATTGACGTCCGAGGTGATCTTCGAACGCACGGCCTTGATCATGGCGGTGCGCGTGACCGTGGACAGGCCGACGGCGACCACCAGGGCGGCGAAGGCCACCCAGGCGCAGTTGACAAGCTGGGCCGGATCGAGGCGCCAGGCGGCGATCAGCAGGCCGGCGATCGACACCAGGGACGTCGAATAGACCACGCGCGGCCGCACGCCGGAGACGGCGAAGGCCGGGACCAGCAGCACCAGGTACATCAGCTTGATCGGCTGATACTGCATGGCGATGTCGAGCAGGGCGTTGCCGATGAAGGCCAGGCCGACGACGTGGCCGGTCAGCTCCAGCCGCAGCAGGGACGCGGCCCGGCGGTTATAGGCCCAGAAGCCGACGCACAGGAACAGGGTGAGAAGCGAGACCACCGGCACGAAGCCCGGATCGCCGGGGACGCGGTAGAACAGCGTGTTGACCACGAAGAAGAAGCTGGCGAACACCAGGAAGTGGCACATGCTGGTGCGCATCGCCTGGGCATAGGCCGCGGTCACGGCGTGCGTTTCGGCGGGAATATCCGCTTCGAGCGGGGGATCGCCTGTTAGGAGAACGCTGGTCTTTGAGTAAAAACGCGACCATACTGACGAAATAGTCATCACGAAACCGGTTTTACTGGAACGAACTCCGGACGGAATTCAGGGGCGTATGTGTAACTCGGCTGGAGTCAATTTACCGGCTTAAAGCACGTTTATTAAAAAAGGAATGAAATCAACGCGCGAATACAGAAACCGGCGTTCGCCTCTGGCGTTACATATTGCGCGGGGCAAGCAGGGTCGAGCGGGCCTGTTCCCAGGCCGCTTCGCTGGCGGCGGCGATCAATCCGCTGCGTTGCTGCGCCGGGACATAGTTTTCGCCGTCGAAATAACGGACGCAGCCGCCGGCCTCGGCCAGGAAAAGCGCGCCGGGCGCATGGTCCCAGGGCAGCAGGCGCCAGTAGAGGTTGAAGTCGCGGTGCCCGGCGGCGATGTCGGGATAGGCGCGGCCGGCGCAGGCCGAACCGGGAAGGTGCATGATCCGCGACAAATTGTCGCTGACGATCGCGCGCTCGGCGGGCGGCAGGAAGCGGCTGAACACGCCGCCGCGCAACGGGCCTGCCGGTGCCGATTGCTGCAGGCGGATCCGGGTGCGGTCGACGAAGGCGCCGCCGCCCGATTCGCAGACGGCCGTGCGGCCGCTGGCCGGTTCGTGGATCCATGAGGCGACGGCGTGGCCCTTTTCGACCAGGGCGACCATGATGGCGAACCGCCTGTCGCCGGCGGCGAAGTTGGCCGTCCCGTCGAGCGGGTCGATCAGCCAGGCGCGCGCGAACCGCCCGGCGTGAAAATCGGCCAGGATACGCGGATCGGCCGCGACGCCCTCTTCACCGACCGCCACGGCGTCGGGCGCGATGTCGCGCAGCCGGGCGACAAGGGCGGCCTCGGCGCGGCGGTCGGCCGTGGTGACGATCTCGCCGGGCGACTTTTCCGCGATGTCGCCGGCGGCGAGCCGGCGGAACAGGGGCATGATGACCGATTGGCCAACATCGCGGAGCACGGTTTCGACACGGGAAAGCATGGGCGTCCGCTACCCGTCTTCACCGGTCCGGACAAGCCGGCATCTTGTCGCGGCGTGCCTGGATAAAGGCGTCGGGCGGCGATCCGTACCGGCTGCGGCGCGGGCGCGGCGGCGCTGAGGTGAAGGTTTGATTACAGGCAGTTAATGTTTGAAATATAACAGAAAATTCATGAACTAAACTTAATATGCACGCGGCCGTTATTGACACAATTCGGCCTGGATTCGCCTCTTTTTTCCGCATTGCACAACAGCGGGAACACATATGCGGATGATTGGAACAGGTATCGGATTGATGGCGCTGACGGCGGGGCATGCCCTGGCTCAATCGGGGCCCGTGCCGGCGCCCGTGCCGGCAAGCGACAAGACGACGACCACGGTGGTCATCAACGCCAAGCCCCCGGCGGTGGTACACAGGATCGACCGCTCGGTCTACGATCTGAAAGACAATCCGCAGGCGGCGACCGGCAGCGTTTCCGACGTGCTGGGCACCCTGCCGTCGGTCAATGTCGACAGCAGCGGCAATGTCAGCGTGCGCGGCGGTTCGGTCCAGGTGGTGGTCGACGGCAAGCCGTCGCCGGCGCTGAAGGGCAACAACCTGGCCCAGGCGCTTCAGGCCATGCCGGCCAATACGGTGGCGCGCGTCGAGGTGATCACCAATCCCGGGCCGGAATTCCGCAGCAATGCGGCGACCGTGATCAACATCATCACCAAGAAGACCGGCAACCAGGCGCCGACCGGCGACCTGGTGCTGAACTTCGGCGACTCGGCGCGGTATAACGGCACGCTGTCCGGATCGGTCGGCACCGGTCCCTGGACCTTCAACGGCAGCCTGTCCTTCCGCCAGGACCGCCGCGTCAACAGCGTCCATGTCGACCGCGTCAGCCGCAATCCCGACGGTTCGGTCGCCACGCACATGGTCGAACAGGCGCTCACCCACGGCAGCAATCAGCCGACCAATCTCGACCTCGGCGTCAGCTACGCCGCCGGCGACAACGACACGCTGAGCCTGGCGGCCAGCGGCGCGGTGCGCCCGCGCGCCCGCAACCCCGAGGATCACATTATCTTCCTCGATCCGCTGAGCCAGGCCGTGCTCGACGACGACACCACCAATTCCTCGGGCCCGACCCATTATAACAGCCGCTCCTTGACCGGCACCTGGAAGCACAAGGGGGCGCGTGACGGCGAGACCCTGAGCGTCCAGGCGCGCCACGAGGAAGACGACTTCCTGCAGAACCTGCGTTTTGTCCAGACCCACGCCGTGCCGGCGGGGCCCGATACCGCCTATCGCCAGATGCTGACCCAGCGCCAGCTGACCGACGAGGTCAGCGGCGACTACGTCCTGCCGCTGGGTACGGACATCCAGTTCAAGAGCGGCTTCGACGTCGACAGCGCGCGCACCGTGACCCTCAGCTACAATAGCGACATCGACCCGGCCACCGGGACGGAAACGCCGCGCGCGACCACCAATACCCACTACCTGATCGACCAGACGCTGAGCGCGGCCTATGTCGATTACCAGCACCCGCTGGGCAAGTGGCTGGCCGAAGGCGGCCTGCGCGTCGAGAACATGCTGACGCGCATCCGCTATGCCCGCACCGACGGTTTCATCACCACCTCGGACGTGCAGTGGAGCCCGAGCTTTTACCTGAGCCGCGAACTGACGCCGCAGAGCAAGATCAAGTTCAGCTACAGCCACCGCATCGACCGGCCGAGCTCGGACCAGCTGTTCGGGCTGGAGCAGCAGATCGACGCCCAGGACATCTATACCGGCAATCCGTACCTGAAGCCGGCCCAGACCGAATCCTTCGAGGCCGGCTACGATTACACCACCAAGCCCGTGACCTTCAGCGGCACGGCCTATCTGCGCCAGACGCGCAACAGCCTCGTCAACTACAACTATTACCGCCATCCCGGCGATACAGTGCTGATCTCGACCGTCGAGAACGCCGGAACCGGCTCGACCGGCGGGCTGGACATGTCGCTGGACCTGCACGTCTGGCCCAAGGTCGATATCAGCCTGAGCAGCAATATCTATCACCGGACGCAGACGGCGCCGGTCAATGGCGTCGGCCTTCGCCAGAGCCTGGACTCGTCGCAGAACAAGGCGACCGTGACCTTCAATCCGACCAAGGCGGACAGCCTTCAGGTCCAGCTTCAGGCCAACGGCGCCGAGCTGGAAGCCAACGGCATCGGCAAGAGCCAGCCCTTCGTCAACCTGACCTACAGCCACAAGATCTCGCCCCGCCTGAAGCTGGTGGTCACCGATATCGACGCGTCGAATTCGATGCGCTGGCACCAGGTCATCCAGGCGCCGCAATACCGCGACGACACGCTCTTCAAGGCGCGCGGCCAGATCGTCTATGTCGGCCTCGATTACAAGCTGGGCGCGGTCGCTGGCAAATGACCGGGCGGCGTGGTTAATGGCAGGTTAATTGCAGTTCCCGGGGAAACGTCTCGCAATGAACGGATCCCCAAATGCAACCCGCTCCCTTCGGCCGCCGCGCTTCCGCTTTCCAGCCCAGGCTTTCGGTGGCGGCCCTGCGTTCGGCGGTGGTCAAGCCGGCGCCGGAGGTCAGGGCCCATGCGCTCGACCGGGCGTTCGCCTTCCTGTTCAGCACCAAGGGGCGTGTGCCGCGCTGGCACTTCCGGCTGTTCAATATCGGCCTGGTGGTGACCGACTATGCCGTGGTCTATGTCCTGAAGCGCGTCCAGGCCGATCTGTTGGGCGACGGCTTCTGGTACGGGCTGGCCGAATTCGTCGCCGCCCTGGTCGTCCTGACGCTTGGCCTGTGGTGCAGCGTCGTCGTCACCATCAAGCGCTGGCACGATCTCGGCAAGTCGGGCTACTGGGCATGGCTGGGCGTGGTGCCGGTCGTCGGCTGGATCTGGCAGGCCGTCATGTGCTGGCGCGTCGGCATGCCCGGCCCCAACCGCTACGGCCCGGCGCCGCGTTAGACGACGGCAGGGTCCGGCGGTCCCGAGGCGCGCCAGTACTGCGTCAGGCCGACCCCGTCGAAGACGCATCGAAGCCGCCATTGCGCCGGACACGCGTCAGCATCGGATGGAACAGGACATCGGTGGTCGCCTCGCCGAAGGGCGGGAAGCGGCTGTTGCCCTTGAACATGACCGTGCGGTCGACGCGGATCGAACCGTCTCCCAGATAGACGGCGCGCGCCAGCTCGGCGGCCATCTCGTCCTCGCCCAGCCGGCCCAGCAGCTGGATGGAATTACAGGCGTAGCCCAGTCCGTACTGCGCCAGGTCGACGCACTGCCGCGCCGCCGCCTTGCGCCGTTCGGCCGAGCCCGATACCACGGCGCGCATGGCTTCGGCCAGCACCGCGAACTCCTGCGGCAGCGCATCGGCCGTTTGGCGGCCCTTGTCGTCGAGAAAGGCGGCGGCTTCCCGTTCGCGCCCGCTGCTGGCCAGCAGCCAGAACCAGTCCCAGTAGGCGCCGATCTGGGTCGGCCAGATCGCCTGGATGCGGCGCACGATCGTCTCGGCCTCGGCGAAGCGGCGCACGGCGATCAGCGACACGAACAGGAACTGGTTGTTGGCCAGTTCCAGGGGGTCGAGCGACCAGGCCCGCCGCATGGCGTCGACCGACGCTTTCAATCGGCCGGTCTGCATCAGGAAATCGCCCCGCCACATGTTGAGATCGGCGTCGGTGGGTGACAGGGCCAGGCCGCGCACCAGCCCGGCGTCGATTTCGGCCCAGTGCCGGTACAGCGGCGTCAATCGCGCCAGCACGCCATAGGCCGCGCCATAATGCGGATCGATGGCCAGGGCCTTTTGCGCGGCGTCGCGGCCCTCGGCGAAGCTGGCCTCCTGCTGGGCGCGCGGCAGCAGGTAGCCGCTGCGCCAACGGTTGCGGGCCAGCTGGAACCAGGCATCGGCGAAACCCGGTGCGCGGGCGACGACCTGGCGCAGCAGGGCCTCGCCCTCGGCGACCGCCGTTGCGTCGTGCTGGCGCGTCAGTTCGCGGCCCCTGAGGTAGAGGTCGTAGACGGAGGGATCGACCAGCCGCGTTTCGTGCGGCAGCAACTCGACCCTGAGGGCGGCGGCGACCCGCTGGGCGATGTCGTCCTCGATCTGCAGCGCCTGGCCGACCTGGCGGTCATAGGTCTGCGACCACAGGGTCTGGCGGCTTTTGGCGTCGCTGAGATAGGCGTTGACGCGCAGCCGCGGGCCTTCGCGCAGCACCGAGCCGTCGAGCAGGTAGGCGGCGCCCAGCGTGGCCGCCGCCCGGGCCTTTTGCGGGCCGCGGAAGGTGAAGCTCGACGAGCGCGCCGAGACGCGCAGGCCGCCGGCGCGCGTCAGGGTGTCGAGGATGTCTTCCGACAGGCCGTCGGCGAAATAGCCGAGTTGCGGATCGGGGCTCAGATTGTCGAACGGCAGGACGGCGACCAGCGGCGTTTCGCCGGGCGCGGCCGGGCGGCGCGACCACCACAGGGCGCCGGCTCCCACCGCGCCGGCGGCCAGCACGCCCGCGCCGCCCAGCGCGAACAGCCGGCGGGACGGCGCATGGGGAAGGGCGGCTGCGGGGGCCACGGCAGCGGGAGCGGTTTCCGGCACGGGGAGCGGCGGGGGCGCGATGTCCTGCGTTTTCAGCCGGTAACCGACGCGGGGAATGGTCTCGATGATGAAGGCCGGCGGGGCGGTCAGGTCGGCCATCTGCCGCGCCTTGGCGATCGAACGGTTGATGGCGTCATCGCCGACGATGCGCCCGTCCCAGCAGCGTTGCAGCAGGGCGTCGCGCGACACCACGGCGCCACCTGCCTGGTACAGTGCGGTCAGCACCTGCATGGCGCGCGGCTCGGCGATTTCGGCGCGGTCGCCGTGGCGCACCTCGCGCGTCGACGGGGTGATGTCGAGCGTCCCCAGGCGGAACGGCGCGGCATTGGCGAGGATGACGGGGCCGTCGATGGCGGGATCGGCCTGGCTCACCGGCGTTCGCCCTCGAAGCTCAGGATACCGCCCATGACCCGTCCGTTCGTCCTTGCCGGGCCCGGTCCGGCGTGCGAAATCCGGATAACATATCGCCGGTATGCTGGCTACTCGGGAAGTGCGCACGTTCGCGATGCGCTCGCGTAAGAAAAGCCCTCCGGATGTGTGCGCTTCGGGCCTAGAGCTTGATCCGGTGCTTTTTCATATAGGCGCGGACATAGTGCGAGATGGCTTCATAGCGGGCGTCGGATGCGGTCTGGCCGCCGTCGGCCCGCTGAAGGCGCAGGTCGTATAGGCCTTTGTAGAACTCGAAAAACAGCTTGTTGTGCCGGTAGGCGCCCTTCATGAAATGGTTTTCGAAGTAGGCCTGACCGGTCATGACGGCGACGGACCCATCCTTGTCGTAATATTCGAAAATGGTGTGCTCGCCCATGACGGAATAGGCGAAGACCGTCCAGGCGATGAAGGTGTCGGCGGGGATCAGCCCGAACAGGAAGAAGTCCCATTGCTGCGAGCAGTGCAGCCAGTATTGCGCGAAATAGGAAAACACGCTGCGCCGGTTGACGGTCCTGTCACCGCTGTCGAAGCGCTCTGCCAGATGGTTGCGATAGACCGATATCTTTTGATAGTTGGTGCTGAACGTCATCAGTCCGTTGAAGGACAGTTCTTTCCGGCTGATCCGCGTCTGGCTGCGCACCTGCTGATAGGCGATGAACAGCGACAGGAAGATCAGCGGAAAGGATATGATGGTGACGATGCCCGCGACCGCCTGAATGGCGTCGACGTGAGTTGGCGACAGCGGAAACATATGGCCCCTCCCCAGGTAACCGGTTCAATCTAACGGAGGGTTTCGGGGCGGGAAAGCGCCTTTTTAGGCGACGCGGCGCCGGGGCTAAAACTCGTCCGCCGTAGATCGGGTTGTGGATATGGCGCCGAACTTTCGTAATTGGTATCTTGTCACCGAAACCCCGGGGTTTCGAACTCGGGATCGGCCTGGCTCATCGGCGTTCGTCCTCGCGGCTCAGGATACCGCCCATGACCGGTCCGTTCGTCCTTGCCGGGCCGGGGCTCTGCGCTGCGAATCCCGGATAACATATCGCCGGTATGCTGGCTACGCGGGATTGGGCCTGCGCCCGTAACCGGCCGGGGTGGGCAGGTCAGGGGCTGGCCACGCCGTTGGCGGGGTCGGGCGCCCAGCAGCGCCAGACGCGCTGGTCCTTGGCGTTGGCATAGGTGCCGGGTCGGTCGCTGCACAGGTGCAGATCGTGGCCGCCGGGCCCGTGGGCGACGCGCTTCCAGTAGTCGTCGTTGCCGGGCGTGGCCTTGTATTTCAGGCGGGCGTCGACCTGCGCCGCGGCGGCCTGAAAGTCGGCGTCGGGCCTGGGGCCCAGCGGCGTCTGGCCGGCCAGGTCGCCCATATGGCAAGTCACCGGAACCGGCCTGCCTGACCGTACCAGCGCCGCGCAGCCGGCGTGGTTTTGCAGGGCCTGAACCAGCTTTTCCCGGCTGTCGGGGCCGGATGGGGCAATCGCCGTCGGGGTGGCGGGCGTGACGATGACGACCGGGGCGGGCACGGTGGGCGCCGGAATATGACGGGCCGTTCGCCCTGGTTTCGCCCGCGATACGGTGTGCGCAGCCGGCCGTTGTGCGGCCGGCACCAGCCACAGTGCCACCAGCGCGGCCTGGGGCGGCGTCCTTTGCGGGCCTGCCTGGATCATCAGCCACATCAGCGCGGCGTGACTGGTCAGCACGATGGTCGTTGCCGCCGCAAGCCTGCGATAGTTGTTCGCGCGCCCCTGCGCCATCCGCGTGCTCCGTCGATGCCCGAGGGGTGGGGATGTCATTGAAGTGGAGCGGTATTTCGACGCCGGTATGGTCGTAATATGGCTGTGTCCGGCGTCGGTCAACGCCGCCCGCGACACCTTCCGGCACAGCGCCGCCTATCAGCGCGCGGCGATGTCGGAGGTCGAGAACGTCCTGGCGGCCGACGGCGACCAGATGGCCGCCGGGCGCCGGCGGCTGGGCGCCATGCCGGTCGTCGTCCTGACCTCGGGTAACTCGGCGATCGATCCGTCATTCAGCGCAACCGAGAACGCGGCGTTGCGCAAACTGCAATGGCGGACACAGGAGGGGCTGGCCCAACTGTCCGACCGGCCGGTGCACCGTCTGTTGCCCAACGCCTCGCACTTTATCCCGGCGAAACATCCGGAAGCCGTCGTAGTGGCGGTGAATGAGGCGAGGGGGATGGCTGGGCGATGAACTGGCTTTGCCGCTAAGAAAAAGTCGGCGGCCGTCGCAAATCGCTACTTCGTTTGAAGTGCGCGATTTTTCCACTTAGGGTCTCGATATCGGGTTTACTATTTAATCTGATCCGGGAGATACTTTTTGTTTTTGCCATTTCATATAAAATAAAAGGAATGGATCTGTAATTACCAAGGCATCTTCAGATCTAACAAATTCTAAAGGGGGCTCTCCTTCTATCTTCTCTCTAGCAATTTTACTCATTTGAGATAGGGCTGCCGTAATTTCATTTTTCTGGGGTAATTGGCCTTCATCTAGCAACTCTCTTAAGGCTGCTCGAAGTTCATCGTATTGAGTTCTAGTTTTTGGTCCTAAATTCCCAAGCGCTATCATAAGGGCTTCATAAATGTCGGCAGTTGATCCGTCTTTTAATCTCCTTGCTTGACGGTCAGTTCTTGTCTGAGGGCCTTCTTTTAATTTTCTATATTTGGGAAATCCTTTACTTTGGGCGACATTTTCAAGTGTCCCTTCCAATAGAGCGCCATCTAGTTTTGTTTTTCGTTCACATCGAGCAAAAATTTCTGCCCTAGCGCAAATCTCGCTACATATTTCTTGGACAAGCAGAGGATTGCCGAAGCTTTCCGCACAAATTCGCTCTTTAAGGGATTTGGCGCATTCTACATTTAAAGCATCGAAGCCGCGTTCAGGAATTAATGCTAAGTCTTCAGCTGACCATGGGGGAATAGGTACATGTCTGAAACGCCCCTGCATTTCATCTTCGACGGTAATAGGATCAAATGCACGATGGGGGACGGCAAGGAATATAACAGACAATCCCTTAAAAATGGGGCCTTTTAATGCTTGAATTATAGATCTTTGTACGTCTTCTGGTATATAGTGAAAATCATCTACCAAAAGTGCAACCTCATCTTTTATAAGGTGTTCTATGGCTGCAAGCATAAGGACATTTTGGTAAGTCATAGAGCTTATGACCTGGCTTCCACCCGAGAATGTCTGGGCAGTAGAGCCTGATGCTACACCTGGAAGACCACCACTTACTCCACTGGTATTCTGCCAGCCGTCCGTCTCATTTTTAGACTTAAAAGCAGTTTGCCCTATGTTTAGCTGATGTGCAACGTTAGCCCAAAAATCTGCTTCGGTGCGTATTTGGCCACCTTCTACGACAATATGCTTGTAACCATCGGCTAAGACCCGAGTGCACAAAACTGTTTTCCCGGATTTGGTTGAGCCCGTGATGACATTCAGGGTGTAACCCTGCTCAAGCACCTTTCTTATCGCAGATTCCAGATGAAGATGCTCGCGCCCCACGTACGTGACTGATGGCTGTCCACCTGGGGTGAAAACGTCTTTAAGTCGAACATTCATCCTAATTTCCCAAACAATTCACGGTAACCTATATCTAGATTCGCATTGCAAACTCTAGTTGAAAGTCGGCCGAATATCGTGTCAGGCTTATTTTCCGACTCGTGATCCCATAAAGGGATATTAGATTTGCTATTGTTACGGGGAATGCAAGTGGTCGACTGTTCCGTTCGTAGCTTGAAGATCTCGCAAAACCGCCATGCGCTACGCTAAACGAGCCGCACAGCGGACGTTCATTTTGTTCTTGCCACTAAATCCCGTCCCCGCCGTAGATCGGGTTGTGGATGCCGCATTCGACCTTTTCGCTGTCGGCCCAGCGGCCGGAGCGGGCGTCGGCGCCCTGTTCCACCGGCTTGGTGCAG
>FTDB01000516.1_pt1 | contig 47729 bp, 46 predicted proteins | sample 1639741 | NCBI WGS metagenome assembly FTDB01 (sample SAMEA3914869, study PRJEB12502) | metagenome | biome: forest; material: soil | place: USA | collected 2012-03-12 | depth 0.1 m | reverse complement strand
CGCCAACAGCCCGCGCGAAGCCGTGTCGCGTCTCGAATCGATGATCACCATGGGCGGCTACGGCCTGCCGTCACGCACCATCCGCGAAATGATCGTCGGCTCGATCGACCTGATCATCCAGGCGGCCCGCCTGCGCGACGGTTCGCGCCGCATCACCCATGTCACCGAAGTGCTCGGCCTCGAAGGCGACGTCATCGTCACCCAGGACCTGTTCCTGTACGAAATCGAAGGCGAGAACAAGGAAGGCAAGATCATCGGGCGCCACCGCTCGACCGGCATCGGCCGCCCGCGTTTCTGGGACCGCGCCAAGTATTACGGGCTGGAGCGCGAACTGGCCGAAGCCCTCGACGCCTCTGAGTAAAAAAGGTCTGCCCGCATGCTGATGACGATCGTTATTGCTATTCTGGCCTTTGCCGTCCTGGGCGGGCTGGGCTTCGCCTTTTCGGGCGGAGGCGGCAACAGCGCGTCGCCGCAGCTGACCAAGCGCGCCGCCGCCATCGGCGCCGGCACCAATATGCGCATCAAGCAGCGCCAGAAGGCCGCCAGCAAGACGCCGGAGGAACGCCGCAAGCAGATCACCGAGCAGCTGAAGGAAGCCGAAAAGCGCGAACGTAAGGCGCGGCTTACCCTGCGCGCCCGCATGCTGCACGCCGGTCTGACGCCCAATACGACGCAATTCTGGATCTACAGCGCCATCGCCGGCGCCATCGCCTTTGTCGTCGCCTTCTTCGTCGCCAGCCACCTGCCGGTGTGGGCGCGCCTGCTGGTGGGCGTGGGCGCGGCCTTCGCCTTTTCCTACGGCGCGCCGCGCTGGGTCTTAAGCTTCATGGCCAAGGGCCGCATCAAGAAGTTCACCGAGGAATTTCCCAACGCCATGGATATCATCGTCCGCGGCATCAAGTCCGGCCTGCCGGTCAATGACGGCCTCAAGATCATCGCCAAGGAAAGCCCGGCGCCGCTGGGCCCGGAATTCCAGCGCCTGGTCGAAAACGTCGGCGTCGGCATGTCGCTGGAAGGCGCGCTCGACAAGATGAACGAGCATATCCCGTCGCCGGAGCTGCGTTTCTTCGCCATCGTCATCGCCATCCAGGCCAAGACCGGCGGCAACCTGTCCGAAGCGCTCGGCAACCTGTCGACCGTGCTGCGCGCCCGCAAGATGATGCGCGAGAAGATCAAGGCCCTGTCGTCCGAAGCCATCGCCTCGGCCTCGATCATCGGCGTCCTGCCGCCGGGCGTCGGCGGCGTCATCTCGCTGACCCGGCCGGAATACATGTCGATCATGTTCAACGACGTGCGCGGCAACCTGCTGCTGCTGGGCGGCGCCTTCTGGATGTTCATGGGCATCATGATGATGCGCAAGATGATCAACTTCAAGTTCTAGGAAAGGCGGACACCGTGAACGAATTTGCCGCCTTCGCGATGCAGCCGGGCAACCTGGCCTTCGCCTTCGTCGCCCTGCTCGTCTTCTTCACCGTCATGACGCTCGGCCAGAGCATGACCTCGGGCGACAACCTCGAAAAGCGCATGAAGGCCGTGGCGACGCGGCGCGAGGAACTGCGCCGCCAGTCGCGCGCCCAGGTCGCCAAGGACAATGCCGGCGGCCTGCGCCAGAAAGACGAGGGGATGTACAAAAACCTCGTCGACAAGCTGAACCTGAAGACCCTGCTCGAAGATCCGAAGGTGGTCGAGAAGCTGGCCATGGCCGGCTTCCGCGGTCCCAAGCCGGTCTCGACCTTCTACTTCTTCCGCTTCCTGATGCCGTTCGCGCTGGGCGGGCTGACCTTCTTCTACATCTTCGTCATCAATGACTTCCACCAGAAGCTGATGGTCAAGGTGCTGATCGGCGTCCTGGGCTTCGTCATCGGTTACTACGCGCCCAACATCTATATCGGCAACCTTGCCGGCAAGCGCCGCCAGTCGATCGTCTCGGCTTTCCCCGACGCCCTTGACCTGCTGCTGATCTCGGTCGAAGCCGGCATGTCGATCGAAGGCGCGCTCCAGCGCGTCAGCCTGGAAATGGGCCCGACCTCGATCGAGCTGGCGGAAGAACTGTCGCTGCTGGTGGCCGAACTCAGCTACCTGCCGGAACGCCGCATGGCCTATGACGGCCTGTCGAAGCGCACCAACCATCCCGGCATCAAGGCGGTGTGTACCGCCATGATCCAGGCCGAAAAGTACGGCACGCCACTGGGCACGGCCCTGCGCGTCATGGCCAAGGAAAACCGTGAATTGCGCCTGTCGGCGGCGGAGAAGAAGGCGGCCGCCCTGCCGGCGCAGCTGACCGTGCCGATGATCGTGTTCTTCCTGCCCGTGCTGTTTCTCGTCATCCTAGGGCCGGTCATCCTGCGCCTGACCGACATGCAGAAACAGGACAAGTCGGCGCCGATCATCAACGCCCACCCCGACGCCAAGCCCGGGCAGGGACCCAGCGGCGGCGGCGCCAAGCCCATCACGCCGGGCGGCGGCTAAGGCGCCTGTCCAGACACAAAAAAAACGCCGGCCCGGAATTTCGGGTCGGCGTTTTTTTTGTCAGCCTGGTTTGCCACGCCATGTATCCGGAAAGTGCTGCACACTTTACCGGATTGCGCCTTAGCGGCCCTTGTTGCTGACCAGCAGGACGCCGAGGACGAAACCGATGCCCAGCGCAACCAGGCTCGACGGCACCGGATGGTCGTTGATCGTGCGGGTGGCCGTATCGCGCACCTTGCCGAGATCGTCGCCGGCCAGATCGGTGAACTGGCGGATGCGCGCCTCGGCCTTGCGGGCGCGGTCGGTCAGCACTTCGGTGGCGTGATGGACTTCATGCTTGATGGTTTCCGACAGCGAATGCATGTCGTCTTCATCGAAATTCTTGATCTTGTCGGCGGCGGCCTTGGCCTTGGGGGACAGGGACATGGGTCAATCTCCTTTGCGCGAGTGAAAAACTCGGGTGAAAACTTACGTGCACGTCACTATAACCCGGGCGAATATCGGAATGCGCGGGGATTCCTTCGCCAGACTTATAATAAATCCATAGGCGCACGCTTTGCCAGATACCGGCACTTTCACGTCCACGTGAAAAGGCTCAGGCAACACCGGAGCCTTTTTTATTTTCATCCACCCGTGTGTAAAACATTCAAAATGGATGAGAGGCTAGCCGGCAAGCGACGCGGGTATATCTTAATACCCGCAAGCGCAGACTGCGACGCCTATCGCCATTTTCAACGTTTTATTGGCAGGCCAGGCATTCTTCATAGTCGGTCCGCGGCGTATCCATTTTTTCGACCGCCTCGCGGGTTTCGCTGCCGGCGTGCGAAGCGCGCTGCACGGACTTGGAGCGCAGGTAATAGAGCGACTTCAGTCCCTGCTCCCATGCCGTCCAGTGCAGCATGTGCAGGTCCCACTTATCGACATCGCCGGGCAGGAACAGGTTGAGCGACTGCGACTGGCAGATTTCCGGCGTGCGATCGGCGGCCAGTTCGACCACCCAGCGTTGGTCGATCTCGAATGCCGTCTTGAACACGTCCTTTTCTTCGCCCGTCAGGTCGTCGAGGTGCTGGACCGAACCTTCGTGCTGGACGATGTTGTCCCAGACGTCCGAGGTGTTGATGCCCTTGGCGTCCAGCAGGCGCTCAAGATAGGGATTCTTGACGGCGAACGAACCCGACAGGGTCTTGTGGGTATAGATATTGGCCGGGATCGGCTCGATGCCGGCCGAGGTGCCGCCGCAGATGATCGAGATCGAGGCGGTCGGCGCGATCGCCAGCTTGTGCGAGAAGCGCGCCATGACGCCGCGTTCCTCGGCGTCCGGGCACGGTCCGCGCTCTTCGGCCAGCTTGACCGACGCCTTGTCGGCCTCGCGGCGCAGGTGCTTGAACAGGCGCATGTTCCACGACTTGGCCATGGCCGATTCGAAGGCTACGTTCTGGCTTTGCAGGAAGGAATGGAAACCCATCAGGCCCAGGCCGACGCTGCGTTCGCAAAGCGCGCTGTAGACGGCGGATTCCATCGAGGCCGGCGCCGTGTCGATGAAGTCCTGCAGCACGTTGTCGAGGAAGCGCATGACGTCTTCGATGAAGGTCGGATGCTCGCGCCATTCGAGGAAGGTCTCGGCATTGACCGACGACAGGCAGCATACGGCGGTGCGGTCGCGGCCATGATGGTCGGGACCGGTATGCAGCATGATTTCCGAGCACAGGTTCGACTGGCGCACCTTGAAACCAAGCTCGCGCTGGTGCTGCGGCAGGGCGCGGTTGACGGTGTCCGAAAAGATCAGGTAAGGCTCGCCGGTCTGCAGGCGGATTTCGAGGATCTTCTGCCACAGGGTGCGCGCGTCGACATAGCGCAGGATTTCCTGGTTCTTGGGCGAGCGCAGGCCGAACGGCAGGCCATCGCGCACCGCTTCCATGAATTCGTCGGTGATGCCGATGCCATGGTGCAGGTTGAGCGATTTGCGGTTGAAGTCGCCCGACGCCTTGCGGATTTCGAGGAATTCCTCGATCTCGGGGTGGAAGATGTCGATATAGACGGCGGCCGAACCGCGGCGCAGCGAGCCCTGGCTGATGGCCAGGGTCAGCGAATCCATCACGCGGATGAAGGGAATGATGCCCGAGGTCTGGCCGGCGCCCTTGACCTTCTCGCCGATCGAGCGGACGCCGCCCCAGTAGGTGCCGATGCCGCCGCCGTTGGACGCCAGGGCGACGTTTTCGTTCCAGGTGCTGACGATGCCTTCGAGATTGTCCGGCACGGCGTTGAGGAAGCACGAGATCGGCAGGCCGCGCCCGGCGCCGCCGTTGGAAAGAACCGGCGTGGCCGGCATGAACCAGAGGTTCGAAATATAATCGTAGATGCGCTGGGCGTGGTCGCCGTCGTCGGCATAGGTGCGGGCGACGCGGGCGAACATGTCCTGGTAGCTTTCGCCCGGCATCAGGTAGCGGTCGTCGAGGGTGGTGCGGCCGAAATCGGTCAGGAGGGCGTCGCGCGCGGGATCGGTGACGACCGGCTTGACCAGCTTGAACTCAGGCCGCGCCTTGGGGCGCACCATCATGTTGGCCTTGAAAGGAGCCACGGCGCCGGAGGTTTCACGCTTGGCCGCTTCATTCACTGACATAGTCCGCCTACCCTTGAAAAACTGACATTCACGCTCCGCCCCCGGAGCCCGTATTAAGCGGCGTTAACAACTACATGTAGTGTGTCGGACGCCCCGTACGTCGATATATGGGGGGCAAGTCAGGTGCTTCGTCAAGCGGTCCAAACACTGTTTTAACCAAGTTTTTTGCTAACAGAACCTTAACGCCACGCTTTTGCCAAGCTCCACAAGGGCTTGTTTGGTTAACGTCGCGATTTCGCCTGAATCACGATTTCTGTGAAAGAATCATGACGCCATTTTGGGCTGCGCTTTCCGACAGATAGCGGTCAAGCCTGTTATGGCGGTCGACGAGCACGACACTGGGGATAATCGGCGCGTCGGTGAGTTCGAAACCCATGATGATGATCTGTTCGGCCTCGGTAATCAGGTGGGCGGCAGCGCCGTTCATGGCGATGATACCCGAATCGCGCGCACCTTTGATGACATAGGTCTCAAGCCTGGCGCCCGAGGTGTTGGAGACCACCAGAACGCGCTCGCCTTCCCAGAGACCCACGGCCTCCATCAGGGCCTCATCGATGGTGATCGAGCCGATATAGGCGAGATTGGCCTCGGTGACGTAGGCGTTGTGGATTTTCGAACGGAGGACGTTGCGCATTTAACTTACAGAGAAAGGTTTTACCACGGACCACACGGACCACACGGACGTCAAAGCGCTAATCGCTCGATTTGTGCTTTCGGATAGCTACCAAAATTTATGATAAGACCAACCTTCATTTGCGTAGCCTTCAGATAGTTCAGAACTTGAGCCTTATGCGCATCGGCAATGTCCTTGGCCACCTTTAATTCAACGATGATACTATCGAAACAAACAAGATCCGGTTTGAAAATCTGACTCAATGGCTCGCTCTTATAAGCCAGCCTCAATTCCCTATGCGCAACAAATGGAATATTGCGAAGCTTGAACTCCTTTTCGAGGCACTCCTGATAAACGGATTCCAGAAAGCCAACGCCAAGTTCGCGATTGACCTCGAAGATTGCACCACGAATGGCATAAACTTCCTGCTCAAACAGTAGCTTGCTCATGTCCGTGTGGTCCGTGTGGTCCGTGATAAATTTTTCTTCCGCCAAAACGATTAATCAAACATTCCCATGTGGCCTATTCCGACCACAGGTCGGTGATGTCGCCCTTGCGGTTGAGCATGTGGACGGCGCGCTTGATGACCGTCAGGACGTTTTCGATGCGCGTGTCCTGATCGTAGGTCAGGGCGGCGCGGTGCAGACCGTCGAGCGCGAAGCGGGCCAGGTCGCGGCTGGCCTGGAAGCGGGCGTCGTTGCCGGCCAGGATGAAGCCCGGCGTGGCCCGGCCCATGGCGCCTTCGTCGAAGGCCTTCTGCGCCGGCTGGATGGCGCGGGCGACGTCGTCGTCCTGGCGGGCGGCGCGTTCCAGCGCCAGGAAAGCGGAAAACGGCTCGGAACTGAGCAGCCGCCAGTAGGCGTCGATGGCGCCGTCGAGCGCATCCTGGCCCGGCTTCAGCTTGCGCGCCTCGGCTTCGAAGGCGGTTTCACGCGCCTGGTGGATATGCCAGGCCGCCGCCCCGACCAGGTCTTCACGCGTCGGAAAATGGTAGAGCATGGCGCCGCGCGTCAGGCCGCAGGCTTCGGCGATGGCGGCATTGCCGGCGCGATCATAGCCCAGCTCCGCGAACAGGCGCATCGCCGTCTCCAGGATTTGCACCCGGGTACGGCGCGACTTGGGCGTATCGCGGGCGGCGGAATCCTTCGACCCGTCCTTGCCTGCGTTATCACGCACCTGCGTTGTCTTGCCGCGCTCGCTCATGCAACTGCTTTCACCGCCGTCCCCGTGGAATCGTTTTCATCGGCGTTCCTCACTTTAGAAATAAGGCATTTTGACCTTTAAGCAAGCCGCAACCGCGACAATTGTTCGCCCTTTTGGCGCGCAGGGGTATTTTGTGCGCAGCAAAAACGATTGCGCCGGCAAAACTTTGTCTTGGGTTCGTTTCACCCCATGTCTCGTAATTTTCCCGCCCGGGCGCCGCCATTGTTTTACTTAATGAAGAATTGGCCTGCCCTCGCATAAGACCGGGCGGGCCTTGCCCTTGCCAAGTCCCGGCGAAAAAGGCATGAGACTTGGAGCTTCGGGCTACGACTTGGGATGAACGAATTTGCGTATCTTGCTGGCAACCGACGCCTGGGAACCCCAGGTCAACGGGGTGGTGACCACCCTGAAGCGCACCATCGAGGAATGCGAAAAGCTCGGCCACGAGTTCCACATCGTCGAATATAACCAGTTCAAGACCATCTCCTGGCCCGACTATCCCGAGGTCAAGCTGGCGCTCGGCTGCTACGAGGAGGTCCGCGAGATCATCCTCGACTACGAACCCGACGCCATCCATATCGCCACCGAAGGACCGGTCGGCTTCGCGGCGCGGCGCGTCTGCCAGGAATGGAAGCTGCCCTTCACCACCAGCTACCATACCAAGTTCCCGGAATATGTCTCGGCGCGCCTGCCCATCCCCTTAAGCGTCGGCTATTCGATCATGCGCTGGTTCCACAAGCCGTCAGGCCGGGTGATGGTGGCGACGCCGACTCTGCAGAAGGACCTGGAAGCGCGCGGCTTCCGCAACATCTCGCCATGGACGCGCGGTGTCGACACGGAGATGTTCCGCCCGGGCCTGGAGCCGATCAACCAGGGCCTGGCCCGGCCGATCATGACCTATGTCGGCCGGATCGCCATCGAAAAGAACCTCGAAGCCTTCCTTGGCCTCGATGTGCCCGGCACCAAGGTGCTGGTCGGCCAGGGGCCGCAGCTGGAGGAACTGAAGGCGAAATATCCCGACGCCGTCTTCGCCGGCCCGCAGTTCGGCGAAAACCTGGCGCGCTACTACTGCGATTCCGATGTCTTCGTCTTCCCGTCGCTGACCGATACCTTCGGCCTGGTCATCACCGAAGCCATGGCGACCGGCACGCCGGTGGCGGCCTTCCCGGCGCACGGTCCGATCGACATCATTCCGGGTTCGGGCGCCGGCGCCATCAATGACAACCTGAAGGTGGCGATCGAAGAGGCGCTGACCATCGACCGCGCCGCCGTGCGCGCCTATGCCGAAAAGTTCTCGTGGCGGGCTTGCGCCGAGGAATTCATCCGCAATCTTGACCCCTACCCCGAACCGGCCAAGGAAAAGCTGTGGTCGCGCCTGCGTAAAATGGGCCGGCGGCACAAGCCAACCTAGAGCGCAATCCGATAAAGTGGGCACCACTTTTCGGATAAATTGCGCGACAAAACAAAAACCTAGAGCAGGCGCTTCCGGATCTGCTGCGACAGCAGATCGATCAGGGTGACGGCCACGACGACGATCAGCGCGATCGCCGAAACCTGGCGGTAGGCGAAGCTGTTGAGATTATCGAACAGAAGCTGGCCGATGCCGCCGGCGCCGATCAGGCCCAGCACAGTGGCCGACCGCGCATTCGATTCGAAGCGATAGAGCGCGAAGGACGTCCACAACGGCCCGACCTGCGGGATGACGCCCCAGACGATTTCATGGATGCGGTTTCCGCCCGTGGCACGAACGCCTTCGACGGGTGCCGCCTCAATCGATTCAACAGCTTCGGAAAACAGCTTGGCGAGCGTTCCGGCATTGTTGATCGTCAGCGCCAGAACCCCGGCCAGCGGCCCAAGGCCGACCGCCACCAGAAAAGCCACGCCCAGCACGATATCGGGAAAAGCGCGCAGAAGGGCGATAAACGCCCGCATCGGCTGAACAATCCAGGCCGGCGCGATATTGCGCGCGCACAGGAAGCTGAGCGGCACGGCCAGGATGATCGACAGGAAGGTGCCCCAGACGGCGATTTCCAGCGTCTCCAGCATGGCCTTCAGGTAGGTGTAGAGGTCCGACGCCTGGAATGCCGCCCACGTCCAGATCGTAGGCTGGCCAAACTCGGGACGCAGGTAATCCCGCAGGTAGGTGCCGGTGTGTCCCGAATTGTCGACCAGCTTATGCAGGTCGTAGATATGCGCGCCACGAAAGCTGAGCGCCAGCACGGCGACCACGACCATGATCATCAGCCAGTTGCCGATGCGCGTCGCCATCCCCGTGGTCGGCGGCGCCAGGTCGTCCATGCGCTTGGCTTCGGCCATTACCGCGAACCCGAGGCGCTCGATTGCGCCGGCGCGTCTGCAGCGGCCTGAGGCGCCGTCTTGGCGGTCACCGCGGCCTGGTCCTTCAGGGCGGCGTCAAGCTCGGTCTGGGCAGCCGTCAGGGCGGCGGCATCGCCCTTGTTCCTGGCTTCCGCGACAGCCACCTTGGCTTCCATCACGCGCTCGGGCAGCAGGTAGGAGATATCGGCCGGCTGCAGCACGCCCCATTGCATGACCTTCAGGTTGGCGCGCTGGCGTTCGGCTTCGGGTCCGGTGCCCTGGCCGTAGCTGAGGAAGAAGCTGCGCAGCTTTTCCTTGGTCACCGGGTCGAGGTCCGAACGATACTCCATCACGCCCTTGGGCAGCGGATCGGACTGCCAGATCACCTTGATCTGGGCCAGCTTCTTCTGGCCGTCCGGCGTGTCGCTGAGTTCCTTGAGCGTATCGGAATTGGCGGTGGCGGCATCGACCACGCCGGCGATCACGCCTTCGACATTGGCCTGGTGGCTGCCAGCGCGGATGTTGCGGAAGCATTTGTCCGTGTCGATGCCATGCGGCAGGAACAGATAGGCCTTGGGCGCGATGGTGCCCGACGACGAATCGACGTCGCCGATGCCGAAATTGAGCTTGTGGTCGCAGCGCAGCACATCATCGAGCGTGATCTTGGAATCCGCGCGCACGATGACGATGCTCTCATAGCCGTCCGTGCCGTCGGGATTGGTAGTATGGGCGAAGACCTCGCCGCTGCCGCGCGTCACCGCCTTCAGGCCCGAGGCGCTGGAGAAAAATCCAGCCTGGGTCTGGTTGAAGCGCATGGCCTCGATCAGTGCCGGATAGTTGCTGGCATAGAACGGCTTGATGGTCAGGCCGGTCTGCTTCTCCATGTCGGTGAAGATCGGCTGCATCATCTTGTCGAGATTCTGCGACTTCTCGAACGCCAGGACGGAGAAGCTGACCTCCTTGCGCGCGCCGGGGGCTTCGGGCGGCTTGCCGCAGCCGGTGACGCTGAGGGACAGGACCATGGCGGCGGCGCAGGTCAGGATCGACTTAATGTGCATGGTTTTCACCCCAATAGGCGTCCTCGATTTCGGCGCCATAGATATCTTTCAGTTGGTCGTCGCTCAAGGACTGGCTTGGCCCGTCATAGACCACCTTGCCGTCCTTCAGCGCCAGGATGCGCGTGCAGTAGGTCTTGGCGTAGTCGACCTGGTGCAAGGTGACGATGACGCCGACATGGTCGCGTTCGTTGAGATCGACCAGCAGCTTCATGACTTTTCGCGCCGTCACCGGATCGAGGGACGCGACCGGTTCGTCGGCCAGCACGACCTGCGCGTCCTGCACGATGGCGCGCGCGATGGCGCCGCGCTGCTGCTGACCACCGGACAGGGTGTTCGCGCGCTGGCCGGCCATGGCGGCGACGCCGACATGATCCAGCGCCCTCATGATCTTGTTTTTTTCGTCCGCCGACCACAGGCCGAACAGGCCGCGAAAAGCCGAAATTTTGCCCAGCAGGCCCAGGGCCACATTGGTGAACAGGCTGAGCCGGCCGACCAGGTTGAACTGCTGGGCGATCATGCCGAGCTTCGAGCGTACGGCCCGCACGTCGCCGGTGAGCCGGCCGTTCTGCTGCACGGTCTGGCCCAGCACAGCCACCGTGCCCTGGCCCTTGTCGATGGTGTGCAGGCCCGAAATCGAGCGCAGCAGGGTCGATTTGCCCGAACCCGACGGCCCGATCAGGGCGATGCGCTCGGGCCTGTCCATGGTGAAGGAAACCGTGTCGAGCGCCTTGTGGACAGTGCCGCCGCCCGCCGCTTTCGCTTTGCGGGTGTAGGTTTTGCTGATGGCCTTGACCTCGACGAGCGCCGGGTTTGTCATCGGGTGCAAATCCTCTTGTTCGCCCCCTCGGGCACGCCATACTCAAGACCGCGGCCAAGCCGCCGTCACGCTCGAAAACCGTTAGAGTCTCTTATTAACGATTTGATGACAGGGCAAGCGCGATGCGCGCAGACAGGCTGATTTTCTTGCCTTAATGCCCATCGGACTTGATGTATTTGCCGACCAGATGATCGAGCTGGGCCGGGCTGAACGGCTTGGAGATATAGTCGTCCATGCCGGCGTCGAGGCATTTTTGCCGATCGCCGGTCAGGGCGTTGGCGGTCACCCCGACGATCGGCACAGCGTCCTGACCGGCTTTGGCTTCGATATCGCGAACAGTGCGCGTGGCCTCATAGCCGTCCATCTCGGGCATCTGCACGTCCATCAGCACCAGGTCGAACGCCGCATCCGCCAGGGCGGCCAGGGCTTCGCGGCCGGTGCGCGCCACGGTGACGTCGTAGCCCTGCTCCTCCAGCATGGCCTGGGCGACAATGATATTGCCCTCATAGTCTTCGGCCAGCAGGATGCGCCCCCGGGCATTGGCTTTCGGCGGAGCCGGCGCGGTCTCCTCCGCCTTGTCGCCGGCCCAGTCGACTTCCGCCACGTTCTCGACCGGCAGGGTCAGCGTGAAGCGGCTGCCGAGGCCTTCGCGGCTCGACACGGAAAGCTGGCCGCCCATCAGTTCGGTCAACTGCTTGCTGGCCAGGCCCAGGCCGGTGCCGCCGAAGCGGCGCGAGATGGTGGCATCGGCTTGGACGAACTTGTCGAAGATGCGCTCGGCCTGACGGGCCGACATGCCGATGCCGGAATCGACGACGTCGATGACGATCTGGCGGCCGTTGTCAGGCAAGGATTCGGCCTTGACCAGGATATTGACGAAGCCTTCGTCGGTGAACTTGACGGCGTTGTTGACCAGGTTGGCCAGCACCTGCTGCAGGCGCATCGGATCGCCGTGGACATTGAGCTGCCGGCGCGGCGGGCACTTGATGTTGAGCATCAGGTTCTTTTCGGCGGCGCGCACGCTCATGATCGAGCCGACCTCGGAGACGATGTCGGCGATGTTCATCGGCTTCGTTTCGAGCACCAGTTCGTGGCTCTCGATCTTGGCGACATCGAGCAGGTCGTTGATCAGGTTGAGCAGCGAATCCGAACTGAGGCGCAGGACGCTGAGCAGCTTCTTCTGGCGGTCGTCGAGCGGCGCCCCACGGTCGAGCAGGCTAACGATGCCGACGATGGCGTTCATCGGCGTACGCAGTTCGTGCGACATGTTGGCGAGGAATTCGCTCTTGGCGACATTGGCGTGTTCGGCCGTCAGGCGCTCGCCTTCCAGCACCACCTGGACGATGTTCTGCGCCGTCTCGATATCCTCGCGCGTCCACGGCTTCGAGCGGTGCTTGACCGTCTCCTTCCACAGCTCGAACGACGAGCGCGGCATCAGGCGGTAGCCGGCCTTGGTCTGGGCGGCCGTCTTTTCCGGCGACCCCGCCCAGTTGACCTGCTGCTGCACGCTGTCGCGGAACCAGATGATATAGTCCTTCTTGGTGGTGCTGATCGGCGCCGCCAGGAAGCCGCCGCGCAGATGCTTCAGGCCCGGCACGTCGCGGGTCACCTGGTCGCAGTCCTGGGTGTTGAAGACGCCGGCCGTATGTTCGGCCAGCCAGTCGGCCAGCAGCCGGATGGCCGGCTCGTTGGGCGTCTCGCCAAAGGTCAGGATGCGCTTCTGCGTCATCACCGCCAGCCCGTCGGCGTTCATGGCGCCCAACGCCAGGCCCTGGCGGCCCTTCAGCAGTTCCTCAAGGTTGAAATTGGATTTAAGCCCCGCCGACAGCCGCTCGACGATCAGGTTGCGCTTTTCCTGCTCGTCCTTGTCGCGCAGGCCCTCCAGCGACGACAGCTGGGCCGAGAAGATATGGCCCATGATTTCCGACACCATGCGGATGCGATAGGGCACGTGGTAGCCGACATTGTGGTGGCAGGCGACCAGGCCCCACAGCTTGCCGTCCTGGATGATCGACACCGACATCGAGGCGGCGACGCCCATATTGGCGAGATACTGGACGTGGACCGGCGAGACGCTGCGCAGGACGCTCAAGCTCATGTCGAGCGGCTTGTCGCTGTCAGGGTGCAACGGCGGGATGATCGGCACCGGCGCGTAGTTCACGTCCGCGATCTGGCGGATATAGTTGGTCATGTAGAGCTTGCGCGCCTGCTCGGGGATGTCCGAGGCCGGGAAATGCAGGCCGCGATAGCTCGGCATGTATTCGGCCTTGTTCTCGCCGACGACCTCGCCGTTCCAGTTTTCGTCGAACTTGTAGAGCTTGACGCGGTCGAAGCCAGTGATCTCGCGGATCTTCTGCGTCACGAAGTCGTAAAGCTCGGGCAAGGTGGTGGCCGAACGCAGGCCGACGGCGAAATCGCGCAGTTCATCATAGAAGAAGTCGCGCTGCAGCGACTTCTTGTCGTCGACGATTTCCAACTCGACGACGATATTGTCTTCGACGCGGTGGGCCACGGCGTCGAACCAGGTGTCGTCGACCTTGATGATGGTCGACTGGATCGGCATCAGGCTGCGTTCGACGATGATGTGGCGGATCTGGTCGGCCTGTTCCTGGCCGATGATGTCGCCGAGCGTCTTGCCCAGCACGTCGTTGACCGTTTGTTGTGGCAGCCAGCGCTGGATGTTGCCGCTGGCCTGGATGACACGATGGTCGTCGCCCTGCATGACGAACAGCATCCCGTAGGGCTGGATCGAGCCGGGGATATGGATCGGCTCCTTGGCGCACGCCTTCAGCGCGTCTTCCAGCTCGGCCTCGCTGAGCTGCTGGCGGGGTTCAAGCTGCATGCTGGCGGCTCATCTCGTAAACGCAGTCGCAGGCCTTGGTGATGGCGGCGAAGGCCTGGCGGGCGGCCTCGACGACCTCGTCCTGCGGCAAGGCGTCTTCATGGGCGTCGAGATAGGCAACGAAGCGCTTCCATTGCGGGCCGTTGTCGCGGCCATAAGCGGCGAAGAACCACTGGTCGATATGCGGGATCAGGCCGAGGCTGCGTTCCAGGTGCTTGCTGATAACGTGCCCGCCCAGGGTCGAGCCCTGCTTGGTGTAGAGATAACCCGCCACCCGGGCCGGCGTATCGAGGGCCATGGTAGGCACTTCCACACGCCCGCTCAGGCTCAGCAGACGATGCTGGGCCAGGTCGCTGGCCAGCCAGGCCAGCACGGGCGCATTGGGAATGTCATCGATAACCGTTGCGCAGGCAGCTTCGGCGACAGTGTAATAGGCCTCGAAAGCCAGCAGGATATTGTGAAATGCCGCCAGCGTGATGCCGTCGCCGGCCAGGCCGCGCAACAGGGGATGACGATGAAGCGCCTCATGGGGCTGGCGCGTATGAAAACGTAAGGCGTCGATCAGGAGCATGCGCAAAAAAACGAGGTGAAAATGACAAGGCAAATTGCGGATAAAATTATAAAAATAAAATGCGGCTCTGGCTGGCGACAACGCCAGGCGGGGCAATTTTCGCCCTTTAAACCTCTTTACACAGAATCCTATTCCTCTATATAAGGCCCTTCTTCCGGCGGACCCCGAGTTCATTGTCTGCATCGCTGCTAACGCCGGTCTGGGTTTAACGTTTTACAATCGGGGATGCCTTGGTGGATCACTACCAATCAGCCCTGGACCTGGTCCGCAAGCAGCCTCCGGAACGTCCCGTCGCCCTCGTGCGCACGCGTCCCGTCACCACTGCCGCGCATTGGTTCCAGCAAAACTTCAAGGGCGACGTCTTCTACGCCGTCAAAGCCAATCCGTCGGCCTGGGTGCTGGAAACCCTGTGGGAGGCCGGCGTGCGCTCGTTCGATGTCGCCTCGCTGCAGGAGGTCGAGCACGTGCGCTCAACCCTGCCCGGCGCGCGCCTTGCCTTCATGCATCCGGTCAAGAGCCGCGTCTCGATCGCCAAGGCCTATTCCGATTACGGCGTGCGCACCTTCAGCCTCGATACGCACGAGGAACTGGCCAAGATCCTGGAATCGACCGGCCACGCCAAGGATCTGAACCTGATCGTGCGCCTGGCCACCTCGGGCGAAGGCTCGAACCTGCCACTGACCAACAAGTTTGGCGCCCAGAGCCACGAGGCCCCGGCGTTGCTGACCGCCACGCGCCTGGCCACCAAGGGCCTGATGGGGATTTCCTTCCACGTCGGTTCGCAGTGCATGCGCCCCACCGCCTATGCCGGCGCCATGCTGGCCGCGTCGCGCGCCCTGGTCCGCGCCGGCGTCTTCGCCGATGTCGTCGATGTCGGCGGCGGCTTTCCCTCGGTCTATCCGGGTATGGTGCCGCCGGCGCTTTCCGAATATATGGACGCCATCGACCGCGCCTTCAACGAGATGAAGGTGCACGAGGAAACCCAGTTGTGGGCCGAGCCCGGCCGCGCCCTAGTGGCGGAATCGACCTCGGTCCTGGCCAAGGTCGAACTGCGCAAGGGGGACGCGCTCTATCTCAACGACGGTTCCTACGGCAACCTGTTCGACGCCACCCACGCCAAGTGGCCATTCCCGGTGCGCCTGCACCGCCAGGACGACAATGTCGAAAGTGATACACTCAAGCCGTTCCGCTTCTATGGCCCGACCTGCGACTCGATCGATTCCATGCCCGGGCCATTCTGGTTGCCGGCCGATGTTGGTGAGGGCGACTATGTCGAAATCGGCATGCTGGGCGCCTATGGTGTCACCATGGGCACGCGTTTCAACGGCTACGGCGAAACCGATACCGTCTTCCTCGATGACGCACCGATGGCGTCGCTGTTCGGCCTGGGTCCGCGCAGCGTCAACAATCCGCGCGGCTTGCTCGATCCGGACGACAACAAGGTCGTCCGCTTGAACCGTCCCAAGGGCGGCAAGCGCGGCAAGAAGCGAGTCAAGGCTAAAGCATAAAGTTATGGGGTCGAGGGGTCCGTGACCCCTCGTCTTAAATAGAGCCGTGGATGGCCCTTATGGGCCATCCACGGCTCTTTCTAAAAACGAAGGGGCCAAAGGCCCTTTCACCCCATTCGTTTCGCAAACCCTCCATTGCCAAAGCCGCCCCTATCCGCTATAGGGACCGCGCTTTGTAAAAGCCGCCCTCCCCATCGCACCGTCTGGGGGATCAAGGGTTCATGACGGGCGCCGTTCACACCTATGGAGGCGACCATGCGTAAATATCACCCCGAATTCAGCTTTCGAGCCGACATCTAAGCGTCGGAGGGGCTTTCCCCAGCGAGACCCGCGTGAAACGCGGCGACCGCGTCGTCCATTTTAGTGAAGAATGGGGCGGCAAGGAATTGCTGGAAAAGCTCGGCCGTAAAGACCCGTGCCCATGCGGCTCGGGCCGGAAGTTCAAATCCTGCTGCCTCACGTCACGCAGCTTTCAAGGACATGAACTATTACCGGCGTGGTGATTTTTAGACGCCTCATGTTAATCCAAAAAGTGGCAATCCACTTTTTGGCATGAGACTTAACCCTATCCCTGCCCGCCGTCGCTCCGTCCGGCGGGCAGGTTTCTCCAACGACGGGCGCTCACATCAAAGGGAAACCCAAGACATGAACGCTCCCGTTCAGACCAACGCCAAAGCCGAACTGCTGCAGAACACCGTCGAGCACGTCGACATCGCGTCCTTCGACGCCCGCCCGATCATCGACGCCATGCGCAAGATGTCGTTCTCGTCGCGCGACACCGCCCGCGCCGCCGACATCTTCAACATGGCGCTGGAAGACAAGGCGTGCTCGCCGTGGCTGATCCTGGCCGGTTCGACCTCGGCCGGCGGCTGCATGCACGTCTACCGCGACATGGTGAAGTTCGGCATGATCGATGCGGTCGTCGCCACCGGCGCCTCGATCGTCGACATGGACTTCTTCGAAGCGCTTGGCTTCAAGCACTACCAGGCCGCGGGCATGGTCGACGACAACGTGCTGCGCGACAACTATATCGACCGTATCTACGACACCTATATCGACGAAGAAGAGCTGCAGGCCTGCGACCACACCATCCTCGAAATCGCCAACCGGCTTGAGCCGCGCGGCTATTCCTCGCGCGAGTTCATCTGGGAGATGGGCAAGTGGCTGTCGGAAGGCAACGCCAAGAAGCCTGGCTCGCTGATCCAGACCGCCTACGAAGAAGGCGTGCCGATCTTCTGCCCGGCCTTCGTCGATTCATCCGCCGGTTTCGGCCTGGTCAAGCACCAGAAGGAAAAGATCGCCGCCAAGCAGCCCTATATGTGCATCGACGCGGTCGCCGATTTCCGCGAACTGACCGACATCAAGATCGCCGCCGGCGTCACCGGCCTGTTCATGGTGGGCGGCGGCGTGCCGAAGAACTTCGCCCAAGACACCGTGGTGTGCGCTGAAATCCTTGGCGTCGAAGCCGAGATGCACCGCTACGCCGTCCAGATCACGGTCGCCGACGTGCGCGACGGCGCCTGCTCGTCGTCGACGCTCAAGGAAGCGGCGTCGTGGGGCAAGGTGCAGACCACGCACGAGCAGATGGTCTTCGCCGAAGCCACGACCGTCGTACCGCTGATTGGTTCGGACGCCTATCACCGCGGCGCCTGGAAGTCCCGGACCAAGCCGCGCTGGGCCAAGCTGTTTGCGTAATCCGGCTTCAAGCGATTGTGAGCGAAAATCGCCGGTAAAATGCAAAAAAATACGTAAATGAGCGAAAATGTTGTGCACTGCACCCTAGCATTTTCCGCGTAACGTAGTAGATAAGGATTCGAAGCTATAACTCATCATATGAGTCGCATCGGTGCTGCCGATCGTGTAAGCTTACAGTTCGTCACCGGGATCATCCCCCCCTCGAAACCGGTGGCATGCGACGGAGACCATTGCCCCCCAATGGTCTCCGTTTTGCGTTTTGGGTGGTGGCAAAGGTCATAGACCATGGCACCCCATCAGGGTCTCTCATCGTTTTGCGTTTTGGGTGGTGGCAAGGGTCGCAGACCATGGCGCCCCATCAGGGTCTCTCATCGTTTTGCGTTTTGAGTGTTGGCCGCTATGCCGCCGACGGCAAGCGTGGTAAATAGCGGCTTTGATCGGGGGGAATTTCCATGTTCACGTCCTTGCGCCTGGCCGCGCTCGCTCTGCTGGTGGCCGGCAGCGTCCACGCCCAGACAACGACACCGGATACGCCTGTGCCCCCTTCGGCGCCGCCTGCCGGTACCCCGACGGCCGACGCCGCGGCTGCCGACAAAGGCACGACGCCGACCATCAACATGGAAATCCTGACCCTTCCGGACGGGCGCAAGGCCGTCGCCTTTTCGGGCGAGGGCACCTTGCCGCCCATCCTGCCCGGCTTCGAGAAGACGACCCTGCCCGACGGCCGGACGGCCTACGTCCTCGGCCAAGCGGCCCAGCCGCCGCTGCCAAATTGGGCGGTAGAGGCTGTGCGCCTCGACGACACGCGAAAGGTTACGTACAAAACCGGAGCGGTCACCGACAAGGACGCGATCCTCACCATACCCTATGTGTACCGCAAGCTGTTCCGCACGACCAAGGACGTCATGTACAAGCCGATCTTCTCCAAGACGGAGAAACTCGACGTCCCCGCCGGCACGCTCGGCTTCCATGCCGGCCACTTCCGCCTCGGCGACTACGGCGTCGAGTCCGCCGAGATGATGTGTTTGCTGTCGGGCTATGACACCGGCGCCCCCCGCGCCTCCTGCTATCTGGTCAAGGATGCCGGCGGTCCGTGGCTGGGCGTCACCACCAACGGCCTGGTGCCCAGCTACTATTCCGTCCTGACCAGCTACGGCAACCCGATGTATGCGAACTGGGGACCGCCCGAAATCGAGGAAGGCGACTTCACCCTTCCCCACGATTTCAACCTGACCCTGCGCGTCACCAAATGGACCGACAAGGGCGCGCAGATCGCCTGGTCGACCGATGATGGCGTGGTCGTCAAGGGCGATATCGTACCCCCCGGGACCGACCGCGAGATTTCCTTTCCGATCAAGGACGGCAAGCTGGTGGTATCGCGTGGCGGCGACAAACACAGCACCATGGTTGAATTTGTGCCCATGCCTCCTGCGCCGGAATCACCGGCACCAGAACCTGTTCCAGGCGCGAATTAACCATTTAAACACCTGATTCCGTGTACGGAACAGGTCATGGCCGCACCGATTCCGCCTTCGCTTTCGCAACTGATCAACCCGCAGGTCGCGCCTGCGCGCCCGGTGGCCCAGCCTTCGGCACAAGCCGGCGGCTTCGCCACGGCGCTCCAGGCGCAGAAGGCCTTTTTCCAGCAGGTGACAGCGCCCCAAGGGTCACAAAAGATCACGCCGGCGACCTATACCGCCGCCGACATCGCCAAGGCGGCACCGCAAACCGCGCCCGTGCCCACACCGGACGAGCACCAGCCCTACAAGCGGCCGGGCTCGTATCTTAATATTGTAATTTAAGCCGCGACGACCGGCGAAGTGACGTGTTCTTCCGCCGTCTCGCCGCTGGCGCCTTCGGACAGCGGAGGCATGGGAAGCTTCTTCAGCTTCTTTTCCAGCTTTTCGGCCTTCTTCTGGCTGTGCGCCTTCTTTTTCTTGGTCTTCTTGGCCACCTTGCGCGCGGCGCGCTCGGCGGCGGCGGCCTCGTCATCGGCCTGGGCCAGTTCGGATTCGCGCGCCGTCGTGATCTTGCGCAGCAACTTGACGAAGCTGTCGCGCTTGGGCGGCGACAGCAGGCTCAGGATCTTGCCGTCGGCAGCCAGCACGCGCGGATGGGCGTCGTGCAGGGCGGCGCGGCCGGCTTCGGCGATACGCACCAGGTTGGCGCGGGCATCGGTGGCCGAACGCTCGCGCACCAGCAGGTCCTTGGCCAGCATGCGCGCCACCAGGTCGGCCAGCGTGGAACGATCGATGCCGGTGGCGCGAACCAGGTCGGTCTGCGACAGGCCGTCGCTGTCGCTCAAGGCTTTCAGGACCGCGTACTGGCGCTGGGTCAGCGCGCCGTCGCCGGCCTCTTCGTTATAGATGTCGAGAGCGATCTGCAGCACACGGTGCAGCAGGTGCGACGGCGAATCTTCCAGAACCAGCCTGGTGACCGCGTCCTTTGCCCGTGATTTCTTCATGTCCTCGCCCCGTTCGGTTGAATGATCAGTTTCGGTCATGGCTTTTCCACGCGGCTGCAAATTTGACAGAAGATTATAACACTATTGCGACACGTCCGCATACGGAAGATTTTTACCGGTATCCGGACGATCAGCCCTTGTCGTCGGACGATATCAGGTTCTTCATCAGGAAAGGCATCAGGCACAGGGTCAGCAGGATCGGCCCGCCGACAATCGACGCCAGTTTCCACGTTACCCACACGCCGTTCGACTGGGTGCGCCAGATGACCTCGTTAAGCGCGGCCATGGCGAAATAGAACAGGGCATAATAGAGCGTCAGGCGCGGCCACGCCGCGTCCTTCAACTTGAGACTGTCGCCGAGCAGGGCCTTCAGCGGCTCCTTCTTCAGCAGGACCGCCCCCAGCAGGATGGCGCCGATCAGGGCGTCGACGATCGTCATCTTGATCTTCACGAACATCGGATTGTGGAAATAGACGGTCATGACGGCGAACGGGATGGTGATCAGGCACGACACCAGCGGAATCCACGCCAGGCGTTTTTCCAGCAGAAGGCCGGCCACCAGGGCCACCAGCGAGGCGGCGCCGAGCACGCCGCTGGCCCACACCAGGGCGTCGTCGGACGTCGTCGTCAGCTTGAAGACGCGGCAGGCGAAGAAGGTTGCCGCCCAAGCGATCAGCGGGCCGTAATCCACCGCCAGCTTGACGTAATTCTGTTTTGGCTCGGCCGGATTGGCGGCGATTTCCGGATTGGCCTGGTCGGCCGAGGTGATCGCGTCTTCGTGTTTGTCGTCGCTCATGCTTCCGGCTCCAGACCCACCATGGAGCGGGCAAATTCGCGCGCCTTGAAGGCGTGCAGGTCCTCGATATCCTCACCGACCCCGATCAGCTTGATCGGCGCGTCCGAGGCCTTGGCGATCGGGATCAGGATGCCGCCGCGCGCCGTGCCGTCGAGCTTGGTCATGACCAGCCCCGACACAAACGCCTGGCGGCCGAAAATCTGTTCCTGGCTGAGCGCGTTGCGCCCGACCGTGGCGTCGAGCACCAGCAGGGTTTCATGCGGCGCATCCGGATCGATGCGCTTGATGACACGGACAATCTTGAGAAGCTCGTCCATCAGCTGCTGCTTGTTCTGCAGCCGGCCGGCAGTGTCGATCAGGACAACGTCATAGCCTTCTTCCTTGGCTTTGGTCACCGAATCGAAGGCCAGGCCGGCGGCGTCGGCGCCTGTCTTGCGGCCCATGAAATCGGCTTTCGCCCGCTCGGCCCAGATTTTCAGCTGCTCGACGGCGGCGGCCCGGAAGGTGTCGCCGGCCACCACCAGCACCTTCGCGCCCTTGGCCGTCAGCGAGGCGGCGATCTTGCCGAGCGTCGTCGTCTTGCCCGATCCGTTTACGCCGACGAACAGGACGATGTAGGGCTTCGGCCCTTCGAACGGGTCGAAGACGCCTTCGTGGCCCTTCAGTTCGTCGGCCAGGGCCTCGGCCAGGGCGGCGCGCACGGCGTTGGAATCCCGGGCGGAGGAAAATGTCTTCTGCGCCATCCTGGCGGCGATGGCGGCGGAAATCTGCGGCCCCAAGTCGCTCTCGACCAACAGGTCTTCCAGCTCCTCAAGCGCGGCGGAATCGAGCGATTCCTTGCTGGCGAAGACCTGCGTCACCTGCTCGGTCAGGTTCTGCGACGTGCGCGACAGGCCTTGCGTCAGGCGCTCGAACCAGCCTTTTTTCTTTTCCTCGGTCATGTGACCGGCTGTAGCGCGTTTTGCCGGATCGTGCCAAGCGCATGTTTATCGTCATGGCCGTGGATGGCGACATCGGCCAGATGTCCCGGCGTGGCCGCACCTTCGAAAACAACTTCGGTGAAATCGGCGGCGCGGGCGAAACCGGGCTTCTCGACGATGCAGGACAGCGTCCGGCCGGCCTGGCGCGCCAAGTGCCGTTGCAAGGCCGCCTCGCCCTTGCCGCGCAGGCGGGCGGCGCGTTCCTTGATCACCGGGCGCGGTAACTGTGGCATCCTGGCTGCCGGCGTCTGCGGGCGCGGGCTATAGGGGAAGACGTGGACGAAGCTCAGGTCACAGTCGTCGACCAGCGACAAGGCGTTGGCGAACATCTCTTCGGTCTCGGTCGGGAAACCGGCGATCAGGTCGGCGCCGAAGGCAATATCCGGCCGGGCGGCGCGTACCTTCTCGACCAGCGCCAGCGCATCGGCGCGCAGGTGCCGCCGCTTCATCCGCTTCAGGATCATGTCGTCGCCGTGCTGCAGGCTAAGATGCAGATAGGGCGCCAAGCGCTCATCCTCGGCCAACACGCGCATCAGGGTATCATCGATTTCGGCGGCGTCGATCGATGACAGGCGCAGGCGCCTCAGCTCGGGTACCAGCTTCAGGATACGTTGGACCAGGTGGCCCAGTTGCGGCTGGCCCGGCAAATCGGCGCCCCACGAGGTCAGGTCGACACCCGTAAGGACGATTTCATTATAGCCCTCGGCGACCAGGCGCTGCGTCTGCGCCACCACGTCGCCGGCAGCGGCCGAACGCGAATTGCCGCGGCCATAGGGAATAATGCAGAAGGTGCAGCGATGGTCGCAGCCGTTCTGCACCTCGACGAAGGCGCGGGCGCGGTCCTTCAACCCGTCGATCAGGTGGCCGGCGGTTTCGCGCAGCGAAAATATGTCGTTGACGCGCACGCGCTCGCTCGATGGCGACAACGCGTAGGCGCCGGCCTTCTGCTTGTCGGCATTGCCAATGACGAAATCGACCTCGGCCATGCTGGCGAAGGTGTCGGGATCGGTCTGCGCGGCGCAGCCGGTGACGATCAGGCGCTTGTCCGGGTTTTCCTTGCGGGCGCGGCGGATGGCTTGGCGGGCCTGGCGCACGGCTTCGCCGGTGACGGCGCAGGTATTGAAGATGATGGCATCGGAAAGTCCGTCGTCCGCCGCCGTCTTGCGGATGACCTCGCTCTCGTAACTGTTCAACCGACAGCCGAAGGTGACAACGTCCACGGTCACAGCATGCCCTCGAATTCCAGTTCCACCGGGCCGGTCATGATGACGTGGTCATTTTCCGCCCACACGATATGCAGCGGACCGCCATCCATGATCACCGTGGCCGTGCGCCCGGCCAGGCCGCGCCGGGCCGCCGCCACCAGGCTGGCGCACGCCCCCGTGCCGCAGGCCTTGGTGATGCCGGCGCCGCGTTCCCACACGCGCATGCGCAGGGTTTCACGATCGATCACCTGCACGAACTCGACATTGGTGCTTTCTGGGAACAGCGGATGGTGCTCGATCAGCGAACCGGCCGCCGCGACATCGACCGTGGCGGCATCGTCGACGAAGAAGACGCAGTGCGGATTGCCCATGCTGACCGCCACGGGCGTGTGATAAAGCGGCGCGTCATAGGGCCCGATCTTCAGTTCCAGGCGCGCCGTATTCATATCTTCCGCCAACGGAATATCGCGCCAGCCGAGGCCGGGCTTGCCCATGTCGACGCTGGCCGTGCCAGTCTGGGCATCGGCCCTGAGCACGCGGGCCCGAGTCAATCCGCCCAGGGTATCGATCTTCAGGGTACGATCCTTATGGTTTTCTGGCGCACCCTGATTAAGCACCCAGGCGACGCAGCGCAGGGCGTTGCCACAGGTTTCGACCGTGCCGCCGTCGGCATTCCACACACGCATAAAGGCGTCGCCGTCGCGCGAATCCTCGATGGCGATCAACTGGTCGAAGCCGATGCCGCGCGCACGATCGGCCCACGCCCGGATCTGGTCCGGAGCGGGAGCGAAAGCTGACTTTCGAGCATCGACCACGGCGAAATCGTTGCCGAGGCCGTTCATCTTCAGGAAAGGCCTGTTCATGACCGGCTATATAGTCGCAAATTCCATGAAAATGTAGGCTTTTCACGAAAAACTTGCCCGGCTATGGATGCCCGTGACCTATATGCGCAACCGAAGGAGCCTCCCATGCCCAAAGCCTATCTCGTCGCCCAGGCCACCGTCACCAACCCCGAAGCTTACGCGCGCTACGTCAGCGGCACGGCGGCGGCCTTCACCAAATTCGGCGCCACGGCCCTGGCGCGTGGAGGCCGCAGCGAAGTGATGGAAGGCCACGGCCGCCCGCGCGTCGTCATCCTCGAATTCGCCAATCTCGATGACGCCCGCGCCTATTACAATTCCGATGAATACCAGGCGGCGCGCCAGCACCGCATCGGCGCGGCGGATTTCGACTCGGTCATCGTCGAAGGTGTCGAATAGTGGCAGAAGCCACGCCGCCACCGGAAAAGTTTCGCCCCCGCCTGATCGCGCGCGACGGCCGGCCGGCGCCGCGCATCGTGGTGCACGGCCGCAAGCGCTATATCTTCAGCGATCTCTATGCTGACCTGATGCAGGCGAGCTGGCCGCAACTGGTCGTCACCTTCATGACGACCTTCCTGGTCATCAACACCGCTTTCGCCGTCGCCTATTTCGGCCTGGCCCAGTGGTGGAACGGCGAAGGCATCACCGGCGCCCATCGCGGCTATTTCCTCGACTATTTCTTCTTTTCGGTCCAGACCCTGGCCACCATCGGCTATGGCGGCATGAGCCCTGTCGGCATCGCCGCCAATGTGCTGGTGACGCTCGAGGCGGTGACGGGCTTCACCTTCTATGCGTTGATGACCGGCCTGGTGTTCGCCAAGTTTTCGCGCCCGACGGCGCGCGTCACTTTTTCCAACCACGCGGTCATCAATGACGACCTGGGCGCCCGCCATTTGATCCTGCGCATGATCAACGATCGCGGCAACCGTATCGTCGATGCCGAAGCCTCCCTGTTCATGATGCGTGACGATACCCTGCCCGACGGTACGGTCATGCGTCGCTACTACGACCTTGGCCTGACACGTTCGCGCGTGCCGGTCATGCAACTGTCATGGAGCCTGATGCACCCCATCGACGAACAGAGCCCGCTGCACGGGGAGACCAGCCAGAGCCTCTACGACAAGAATGTCGAGGTTATCGTGTCGATGACCGGACTGGACGAGAGCCTGTCATCGACCATCCACACGCGCTTTTCCTACATGTCCGAGGACATCCACTTCGAGCGCAGCTTCGTCGGCATCCTCAGCCGGCGCGAGGACAATACGCTGGAAGTGCACTACGACCGGATACATGATTTGAAGGATTGAGGCGCGCGCGGCATCATGATAAAAGAAGAAAAATCATGATGGAGCATCGCCATGTCCGAACACCAGTCTCGCGAAAAGTTTGCCACCCAGATGGATAGCGCCATGCTGGCGGATTTGCGCAAGCTGGCGCGTGCCGAAGGCCGTCAACTGCAATCGCTTATTGAAGAAGCGGTTGGCAACCTGTTGGATCAGCGCAAGAGGGGTAAAGCCCGCCCACACGCCATGCAAGCCTATCGCGCCAGTGTCGAGCAGTTCCAGCCGCTCTACGAAAAGCTTGCCAAATAGGCAGGTAGATATGCCTCATGATTATCTTGTGCTCGATGATATTCTCGAAATCCACGACGATCAGATCGAACAGTTTGGCGGCAGCCATGGCGTTCGCGATATCGGCCAGTTGGAGGCCGCCCTGTTTCGCCCACAAACCGGATACTACGCCGACCTGATCGCTGAAGCCGCCGCGTTATGGGAAAGCCTGTCGCAAAACCATCCCTTTATCGATGGCAACAAACGCGCCGCCTTTGCTGGCATGCATACGTTTCTGCTGATCAATGGATGGCGCCTTAAGGCCAGCCACGACGAGGCATGGTGTTTCCTGAATGGCCTTTACAATACACACAGCTTCAATTTCGAAGCTCTGGACTCGTGGCTAAGGCTTCACGCAGTCGAGGCTCCTTAAGCAAACCCCCTAAGCCGCATCAGCGCATCGCGATTGACATCACGCCCCATGAAGGCGCGGAACATGTCCGCCTGGTCCATGGTGTTGCCACGGCTTAAGATGGTGTCGAAATAGCGCTTGGCCGTACCGCCGGCGAACGGTCCGCCGGCCGTCATGAACGCCTCATAGACATCCGCCACCAGCGCATCCGACCACAGGTAGCTGTAATAGCCGGCCGAATAGCCATCGCTGGCAAAGATGTGCGCGAACTGGGTCGGGCGATGGCGCAACACGATTTCCACCGGCATGTTCAGCCTGGCCAGTTCGTCCTTTTCGAACTGGGCAATATCGACATCGACATTGCCGGCCAGGTGATACTGCATGTCGAGGATAGCATCGGCCAGGTATTCGACCGTGATGAAGCCTTGGTTGAACTTGAGCGAGTTCTGGATCTTGGTCTGAAGCTCGGCCGGCATCGATTCGCCGGTCTGGTAATGGATGGCGAATTTCGCCAGCACTTCCGGTATCGGCAGCCAGTGCTCGTTAAGCTGCGACGGGAACTCGACGAAATCGCGCGCCACCGCCGTACCGGCCAGCGAACCATAGGTCACGTTCGACGACAGCGCATGGATGGCGTGGCCGAACTCGTGGAACATGGTCGTGGCGTCGTCCCACGAAATCAGCACCGGCTGGCCCGGTTCCGGCTTGATGAAGTTGCAGTTGTTGGACACGACGACCTTGTGCTCGACCGGGAAACGCGCCTGGTTCTGGTAGGTTGTCTCCCACGCGCCCGAATGCTTGCCCTCGCGCGCGAAGGCGTCGTAGTACCACACGCCAAGCAGCTGGCCATTGCGCGTCACCTTGTAGGTCTGGATATCGGCATGGAAGACCGGCACGTCGGTCACCGGCTCGAAGTCGAAGCCGTACATGCGCCCGGCCACCCAGAAGATGCCATCGCGGATCCTGTCCATCTGCAGATAGGGCTTCATCTCGCTTTCATCGAGATCGAAGCGCTCTTTTCGCACCTTTTCAGCATAGAAACGATAGTCCCATGGCGCGATCGTGATACCGGTCCCTTCGGCATCGGCGATCTTCTGCATGTCGGCCACTTCCTCATGGACGCGGCCGACCGCCGGCTGCCACACCGCCATCATCAGGTCGAGCGCGTTTTCGGGCGTCTTGGCCATGGCCTTTTCCAGCCGCCAGTGCGCGTGCGTCGGATAACCGAGCAGCAGCGCCCGTTCGGCGCGCAGCTTCAGGATTTGCGATCCGATCTTCTTGTTGTCCCATTGATCGTTGTTGTCGCCACGCATGATGAAGAAGCGCCAGACCTTTTCGCGCAAGGCCCGGTTGGTCGAATAGGTCAGGAACGGCTCCATGGCCGAGCGTGTGTTCTGAACCGCATATTGGCCATCGTTGCCCAGCGCTTTAGCCTTACCCGCCAGCGCCGCCTTGAAACTGTCGGGCAGCCCATCGAGGTCGTCCGCGCCCAGCAGGGTGACCTGCGCCTCATCGTGCAGCAGGTTCGATGAGAACGTGTCGAACAGCGTCGCCAGTTGCTGGTTGATGTCGGCGACCTTCGCCTTGTCAGCGGCCGAAAGCTTGGCGCCGGCGCGGACGAAGTTTCGGTAGTTCAGCCACAACAGGCGCTTCTGCTCGTCGCTGAGCTTTTCCTTGTCCTGATGGTTATAGACCTGCTCGATGCGATCGAACAAAGCCTGGTTCTGGGTGATCTCGTCTCCAAAGGCCGCCAGGATCGGCGACATGACCTCGGACACCTTCTGGAATTCGTCATCCGACAGGTTGGAATCCCAGACGCCATAGACCGAACCGACGCGATCGGCGGCCGCGCCCGATTTTTCCAGCGCCGCGATGGTATTGGTGAAAGTCGGCACCGATCTCTGCACCGTGATCGCACGAATCTCGGCGCGCTCCTGGTCCATGGCCCACATATAGGCCGGCTGGAAATCGGCGATCTTCACCTTGTCGAAGGCCGGCACGCCGCCATAAGGCCCCGTCCATGGACGGGTGAGATAGGGCGCCGGACTGGCGGCCGGTGCCTTGGCCGATGCGAGGGCAGGCGTCAGCGAGGTGGCGGCCATCAGGCCCAGGATATGACGTCGGTTCATGAAGCTAATTCCCTTTGCGGGGCGGGCGAAAATTGTGCCGGAGCGACCGCCGGACAGTTTACGCCGGGGACCAATAAGCGTAAGCCAGCAGCTTAGGCGGGCCCTAGGCCGAGTCTAATTAAGTTTTGTTAATGGAGCGGCGCGTTCATGGCGATTGGCGTTTTTGATTCCGGCATCGGCGGCCTGTCCATCCATCGCGCCCTTGTCGACCGCCTGCCCGAAGCCGATTTCATCTATCTCGCCGACCAGAAGCATGCCCCTTACGGCGACCGGCCGGGCGAGGAGATCGTCGAACTGACCCGCGCCGGCTGCGAAACCCTGTTCGAGGCCGGCGCCTCGCTGGTCATCCTCGCCTGCAATACGGCGTCGGCCGTGGCCTTGCGCCGGCTTCAGTCGACCTGGCTGGCCCAATTCCGCAAGACCTACAGGCGGCCGGTCAACGTGCTCGGCATCATCGTCCCCACCATCGAAGCCGCCACCGGCCTGCCGTGGGAACACGAGGCCGAACGCCGCGGCGACAAGATCGAGAAGCTTGACGTCGTCGGCGTGTTCTCGACCGTCGCCACCGCCCGGTCGCGCGTCTATGAGATCGAGATCGACAAGCGCCGCCAGGATATCGCCGTCTTCACCGAAGCCTGCTCGGGCCTGGCCGACATGATCGAGAACGCCGCCAGCCACGAAGACCTGCGCACCAAGATCAAAGGTCACGTCGAGAGTTTGCGTCTCCGCATCGGCCGCCATCCCGACCGCGCCATCCTGGGCTGCACCCATTACGAGCTGGTCGCCGACCTGTTCCGCGAATGCCTGCCGGCCGGCACACCGCTGATCCACCAGCCCGAGCCGGTATCGAAGGCGCTGGCCGATTACATCCTCCGCCACCCGGACTACGACATGGGAACGTCGGGCCGGCGCGAATTCTACACCACCGGCACGCCGAAGAGTCAGTCGGCGCTGATCGAGGCCTTCTGGGGCGCGCCGCTCACCTTCGCCGCCGTCCAGGATCAGGCTGCCTAACCGCATAAGAAACCGTCACACAATCGTACCAGACTTGGGTGCATGATTTTTCTTCGCACCCTCTTTATTATCGCCTGCCTGCTGGCGCCCCTGGCCGCGAAAGCCCAGGAGGACTGGACCAATACCGAAATCATCGTCAGGGGCAAGGCGCCGCCAGGACCGGCGGAATGGCGTATCACGCGCGGCGATGCCCAGATTATCATCCTCGGCGTCCTGCCGGTATTTCCAAAGAAACAGGCCTGGAGCACAAAGCGCATCCAGAATGCTCTGCGCGGCGCGCGGCAGTTGATCACCCCCGCCACAAGCCACGCCGGTGCTGGCGACATGCTGGGCATGATGTGGACCAAGGGCCTGAAAAACCACAAAAGCCTGCAGGAGGTCGTGCCGGCCGCCCTCTATGCCCGTTATACCGCCGCGGCACGGCGGGCCGGCGTCGACACAAGGGATTTTCAGCACGACAAACCGGTGTGGGCGGCGGTACGGCTGCGGCGCGAGGTCCTGGAACGCAAGGGCCTGAGCGACGACGAACCTGGCGACACGGTCATACGGCTGGCCCATCAGGCGGGCGTGCCCGTCAGGGCGGCGGGGCGCTACAAGATGGCGCCCATCTTGGCGGACGTCAACGCCATGAACGACGCCGCGTCATTGGCGTGCATGGGGTATACGCTCGACGATATCGATTTCGACCTCGACCGGGCCGGCATGGCCGGCGCGGCCTGGGCTATCGGCGACATCGCCACCGTGCGCGCCAATTATCAGGGTTCGGCGCTGGAAAAATGCCTGAATGGCTCGGACGCGGGCGCCGCCATGATGCAGCGAAGCGTCACCGACACGGCCGCGGCGGTCGTCGCCGCTTCGCAAACGCCCGGCAAGACGGTAGCCGTCTTTCCGCTGGCCGTCCTGCTGCGCCGGGGCGGCGCACTCGACCGTCTGCGCGCGCAGGGCTACGATGTGTCGAGCCCCGGCGATTAGGCAGCATTGCCTTATGTCCCTTACCGTGATACCGCCTGAGCTCTCCGGGGGCGGATGGTGGTTTATGCGTATGAAGTGCAAGGCGCTCGCCGTGGCGGCGCTGCTGGCAATATCCGGTTTCGCGTCTCCGCTTTCGGCGCAGGCCGTGCCCCCCTCCCCGCAGGCCCAGTGGTCCGACATCACCGAAGTGGTGGTGCGGGCGCGGGTGCGCGGCCCCGTCATGTGGAAGCTGACCCGCGACGACGCCACCATCTGGGTGCTGGGCATCCTGGACGTCAAGCCGAACGACCTGAGATGGAACAGCAACCATTTCCGGCGTGAATTGCAAGGCGCCAAGGCATTGATCCTGCCGCGCGAATCGCATTGGGACCCGGTCAATTCCGATTTGCCGAAGCACGTGCACCTTCAGGATGTCATAGCGCCGGCCACCTGGCGGCGTTTCGAGGATACCGCCACGCGCGACAGCTTCAATGTCGCGACCTATGACAATTACAAGCCGGTGTGGGCCGGGGCGCGGCTGATGTCGGACGTCATCGACGATCACGATATTTCCAATGACGTCGTGCCGGAAGCCATACTTGACATAGCGCGGTCAAGCGGCGTGACGATGCAGTTCCTGCAACGCGACGATGCCCAGACCATGCTCGGCCTTTACGACACGCTCGATGCCCGCGACAGCGAGACGTGCCTCGACGACTATCTCGACAGCATCGATTACCTGGTCGGCGACATGCCGAAAGTGGCCAGGGCGTGGGCGCATGGCGACCTCAGGACCGTCCTGAGCCTGCATCGCGAGCTCGGCTATACAACCTGCATCGCTTCGGACCCGGCGACCGCAGCGCAGTACCGCGCCTATGCCATCGACGATGTCGCCGACGCCATCGACGACGCGTTGAAAACGCCAGGCAAGAGCGTCGCGGTGTGGCCGCTCAGCGACTTGCTGCGCAAAGGCGGCGTGCTGGATCGGCTACGCGATGAGGGCGTGACGATCACGTCGCCGGCAGGGTGAAGATCAAGACCAGGGGTCACGGACCCCTGGACCCCAAAACATGGCAGCGTTTAGGCCCTTGAATATCAAAAAAGCCAGGCCTCAAGGCCCGGCTTTTTTGATATTAAAACGCGTAATCATTGTCGCGTTTCGAGGTGCAGGAGGCTGTGCCTCCTGGTCTTGATCTACGCCGCCGCCCGTTCGGCGCGAATCACCGCCGACACCGCATTGACCGTGGCCGCGATGCGCAGCCCCGCCTGGACCTGCACATTGGTCACATTGTGCGAGCGCAGCACCTTTTCGTGGCTGTCGAGACACAAGCCGCAGCCATTGACCGCCGACACCGCCAGGGACCACAGTTCGAAATCGACCTTGTCGACGCCCGGATTGCCGAGGATATTCATGCGCAGGCCGGCGCGCAGGGTCTCATATTCCTTGTTATGCATCAGGTGCAGGGCGCGGTAATAGACATTGTTCATGCCCATGATCGCCGCCGCCGCCTTGGCCGCCGTCGCCGCTTCCGGCGTCAGCACGCTCGATGCCGCCGCCTCGATGTTTTTCACCACGTCCGGCACACCCACGGCGTAGGCGCACGCCAGGAACGTGCCCCACTTCTGCTGGTCGCTCAGCGTGGTTTCATTGGCCAGGGTGGACAGGTTCAGCGACAGGTCTTTAGCGTAGGCCGGGATCAGGTCGCGCAGGGCATCGATCGACATGGTATTTCCTTTTGAGCATGAAAAAGGCGGCGCGTGACCAGGGAGTAGCCCCACGCCGCCTCAGCTTGACTGCCTGGGTTCTTAGGCAGCCAGGGTATCGCCACCAACGGCACGGTTGCACGGGCACAGTTCGTCGGTTTGCAGGCCGTCGAGCACGCGCAGGGTTTCTTCCGGCGAGCGGCCGACGTTCAGGCCGTTGACCGTCACGTGCTGCACCACATTGTCCGGATCGACGATGTAGGTGGCGCGCAGGGCAACGTGGGCATTCTTGTCAAGCACGCCGAGCGCCGAAGCGAACTGGCCGGCATTGTCGGCGAACTGCCAGATCGGCAGCTTGTTCAGATCCGGATGTTCGCGGCGCCAGCCGAGCTTCGAATGCTCGTTGTCGGTCGAACCGCCCAGCACCACCGCGTCGCGGTCGGTGAAGTCCTTGGCAAGGCGGGCATAGCCGGCAATTTCGGTCGGGCAGACGAATGTGAAGTCCTTCGGGTAGAAGAAGATGATCTTCCACTTGCCGGGGAAGCTGGCCTTGCTCAGGTCCTCGAAGGCCGACTGGCCGTTTTCCTCGTGCTTGTTGAAGCCGGGCTTGACGCCGACGAGGTTGAAATCCGGGAGGGTTTCGCCAACACCGATCATATCGTATCTCCTTCAGTTCTGGGCTCGGCCGTTTGCCGATGGCGGTGATTTACGCCCGTCGCGTGTAGAAATCCAATTCATTGTTTTTGAATTTCCCATAAATTGAATTTATGAAGAATGCGATTATATGGAGGAGAATTTATAGCCCCTCTCCTTCCCATTTCCCAAATGGGGAGGTGGATTTGACGAGCTTGCTCGGCAAAGCCGGAGGGGTAATTCCACCGTTGGCGCCGAACCCCTCCGGCCCTTCGGGCCACCTCCCCATTTGAGAAATGGGGAGGAGAAAGGTCGAAATGCTTCCCACCTTGCGCCAACTGCACTATCTCAAGCTCCTGGCCGAACACAAAAGCTTCATGGCCGCCGCCGAAGCCGCCTTCGTGTCGCAGCCCGCCCTGTCCTCCGGCATCGCCGAACTTGAGAAAATCCTCGGCGCCCGACTGGTCGACCGGGCGCGCGGCAACGTCATCCTCACCGCCGTCGGCGAGGATACCCTGCGCCGTTCGGAGGATATCCTGGCCCGCACCGAAGACCTGGTCGAAGCCGCCCGCGGCGCCGGCCGGCCGCTGTCCGGACGCTTCCGCCTCGGCGTCATCCCGACCATAGCGCCCTTTTTGCTGCCGAAAGCCCTGGTCGCCCTGCGCCGCGATTTCCCCGACCTGCGCCTGTTCCTGCGCGAGGACCAGACGGCGCGCCTGATCTCAGCCCTGAAGTCCGGCGCACTCGACGCCGCCGTCATCGCCCTGCCTTACGACCTGACCGGCCTCGACCACGCCTTCGTCGCCCGCGACGCCATCCTTGCCGCCACGCCGTCCTCGCATCCGTTGGCGCGCGAAGCCAGCATTGCGCCAGAAGCCTTGCGCGACGAGGAGGTCATCCTGCTGGAGGACGGCCATTGCCTGCGCGACCACGCCCTGGCCGCCTGCAGCTGGAACGGACCGACCGGCGTGAACGAATCGCTCAACGCCCATAACGCCCATATCGGCGGCTTCGCGGCCACTTCGCTCAATACCCTGGTCCAGATGGTGGGTTCCGGTCTTGGCGTGTCGCTGCTGCCGGCGATGGCGGTCGATTCAGGACTGATCACGTCCTCCGACGTCAGCGTGCGGCCGCTGAAATCCGACCATGCCTGGCGCGATATCGCCGTGGTCTGGCGCACGGGGTCCAGCCACGCGCCGGAAGCCCGGCTGCTGGCGGACAAGCTGAAATCGGTGTAAGGCGCAGCCATGCGCTATCTGATCCTCGCCCTGCCACTGTGCCTTACCGCCTGCCACAAGCCAGCGGAACCCCCGCCCACATCGGCCTCCGCCACCGCACCCGTTGCCGCCGATGACGGCTGGAACGGCAAGTATGAAGGCGACCTGAGGATCGAGATCACCGGTCCAGCGGGCGCGCATCAGGTATCCCTGCTGGCCGCCACCCAGGACTGCACCGGCGATATCGGCCTGGCCGACAAGGGCGTGAAGGCGATTACCGACGGCGCCAACCTGATCGTCGATGCCCAGGTCGGGCAAGACGCATGCAAAGTCACGTTGAGTCGCGACGGCGACAAGGTGACGGCCGTGGAGACGTCGCCCTGCACGGCCTTTCATGGCGCGACGTGCAGCTTCAACGGCACGGCGATGCGTATAAGGTAGCGTCAATCCGGCACGTTGGCGCGCAATTCCTCCAGCCATATCCTGGCATTGCCGTCCGACGGCGCACGCCAGTCGCCACGCGGCGACAAAGCCCCGCCTGTCAGCAGCTTCGGCCCGTTGGGCACGGCAGAGCGCTTGAACTGCGACACGGTGAAGAAGCGCCACAGAAAGACCTCCAGCCACTTTTTGATCGTCACCAGGTCATACTTTTCGTGCCACGCCGCCAAAGCCAGGTAAGCGATCTTCGACGGCTTCAGGCCGTAGCGCGTCAGGTAGTAAAGCGTGAAATCCTGCAATTCGTACGGCCCGACCTTGTCCTCGGTCTTCTGCACAACGCCGTTTTCGACCGGCACCAGTTCGGGCGAGATCTCGCGTGACAGCACCGAGTGCAGGATCCTGCCCGTCTTCGCATCGAATTCGCGCACCGCAGCCCAACGGATCAGGTGCTGGATCAGGGTCTTGGGCGCGCCGCAATTGACATTATAGTGGCTCATATGATCGCCGACCCCGTAGGTGCACCAGCCGAGCGCCAGTTCGCTGAGGTCGCCGGTGCCAACGACGAAACCCTTCTTTTCGCCGGCCAGGCGGAACAGGAAATCGGTGCGCAGGCCGGCCTGGACGTTCTCGAAATTGATGTCGTAGACACGTTCGCCACGGCCGAACGGATGGCCGATATCCATCAGCATGCGCTTGGCGGCCGGACGGATATCGAGTTCCTCGGCTGAAATGCTTAAAGCGCGCATCAATTTCAAGGCGTCGTTCTTGGAACCGACCGTGGTGCCGAAACCCGGCATGGTGTAGCCATGGATGCCGGCGCGCGGCAGGCTCAGGCGATCGAACGCCTTGCACGCCACGATCAGGGCGTGTGTCGAATCGAGCCCCCCCGACACGCCGATGACCACATCCTTGGTGCCCGTGGTCGAAAGCCGCTGCATCAGGCCATGGACCTGGATGTTGAAGGCCTCGTAGCAGTCCTCGTCCAGCTTCTGCGGATCGGACGGCACGAACGGGAAGCGCGGCACGTGACGATGGAAATCCTCCAGTTCATGCGGCCGCCAGACGAATGGAACTGGCTCGCCCGGCACGGCGCCGGTGATGCGGCGGGCGTCCGAAAACGTACCCGTGCGCATGCGCTCCGACGCAATGCGCATGACGTCGACGTCGGCCAGGGTGATCGTATCCGATTGAAAGCGTTCGCTTTCGGCCAGCAGGTCGCCCATCTCGTAGATCAGCGACTGCCCGTCCCAGGCCAGGTCCGTGGTTGATTCGCCCGGCCCTGACGCCGTGAAGGCATAGGCGCAGAACAAACGTTCGGAGGTGGCGGCGCACAGGCGCTTTCGCGTCCGCGACTTGCCGACCGTCACCGGCGAGGCCGACAGGTTGACGACGATATTCGCCCCCGTCAGGGCGAGGCGCGTCGACGGAGGTTCCGGCGACCACAGGTCCTCGCAGATTTCGACGGCGAAGGTAAAGCTGTCGTCCGCCTTGAAGACAAGGTCGGTGCCGGTCGGAATTCGGCGGCCATGGATTTCGAACGCCACATTCCTGAGATCGGCGCCCGAAGGAAACCAGCGCTTTTCATAGAATTCACGGTAATTGGGCAGATAGGTCTTGGGAACGACACCCAGCACGCTGCCGCCTTGGGTAACCACGGCGCAATTATAGACCGCGCCGTTCAGCCGCAACGGCAGGCCAGAGACCAGCACGGGCCGCAGTATGGCGGTTTCCGCCACCAGGTCTTCCAGGGCCTGCCACGCCGCATCGAGCAGGGTTTCCTGCAGGAACAGGTCGTCGAGCGTATAGCCGGTCAGCGACATCTCCGGAAAGACGACGAGATCGGCGCCGGCGGCATCGCAGCGCCGGGCCAGATCGACATGTTCGGCCCGGTTGGCCGCCGGGTCGCCGATATGGACTCGCGGCGTTACGCAGGCCAGGCGCGCAAAGCCATGTTCGGGAGCTGACAGGAATTTTTTGTGCATTCTGGCTATTTCTATATGAATTTTAAGCCAAATATACGCTATTTTTACCGAAAAATCCATTTTTTAGCCCTGGAAATTCCGGTTTTTATCATAAAACATGCATATGGGTTGGTTTCTATAGTTATTTCATAATTTATAGTTTCAAATTAAACTATATGCCCGCGCCACCAGCGAAAAGCGGCTTGTGTCTTGGTTGCGGCTCCGGCATGGTGCGCCTGTTCGACCACCTTGGAAATCGACATTTCGGAGCCTTAAGTCATGCGTCACGGATGGACCCGCGTCTTGTGCCTCGCCCTCATGCTTGCCGGCGGATCGGCCATGACCGCCCACGCCCAGACCGCCGACGACAACCTGAAGACGGGCCAGGCCTTCCTGGCCAGGACCGCCAAGACGCCCGGCGTGGTCGTGCTGCCGTCCGGCGTCATGTACCGCACCGTATCGCGTTCGCCCAATCCCGGCGCCCAGCCGACGGTAGACGATAATGTCACCATCAATTACGAAGGCAAGCTGATCACCGGCCAGGTCTTCGATTCGTCCTACGCCCGCAACGAACCGGCCAATTTTCCGCTCGGCCGCCTGATCGATGCCTGGAAGCAGGTCATTCCGCTGATGCACGTCGGCGACGAAATCATTCTTTATACGCCGCCATCGGCCGCCTATGGCGACCGCGACATGAGCCCCGACATCCCGCCCAACTCGACGCTGATCTTCCGCGTCCAGTTGCTCGGCATCGGCGCGCAGTAGGAGCGGACGATGCGGACATCATGGACGACAATCGCCTGTCTCGCCATCGCCCTGGCCGTCAGCGGCTGCGGCAAGACGGACCACAAGGACGGCGACGTCATCATGGTCGACGGCCTCAAGGCCGGCCAGGACTTCATGGCCAAGACCGCCAAGGAGCCCGGCGTCGTCACCCTGCCGTCGGGCCTGATGTACAAGGTCGTCTCCGATCCGAATCCCGGCGCCCCCCAGCCCACCGCCACCGATACGGTCAAGGTCCATTACGAAGGCACCCTGGTCGACGGCAAGGTCTTCGATTCGTCCTACGAGCGCGGCGTGCCGGCGGTTTTCGGCCTGCAAAACGTCGTCAAGGCGTGGCAGATCGGCATACCGCTGATGCACAAGGGCGATACCTACATGCTGTATGTGCCGCCGGAACTGGGCTACGGCGCCGAGGCCGCGCCCGACGGTTCGATCCCCGCCAACAGCGTGCTGATCTTCAAGGTCCAGCTGCTCGATATCGCCGGCAAGTAGATCAGCCGTCGCCGCGCATCAGGCCGTTGATGCGCCGGACTTCGCAATTGGAATAGACGTTGGCGTCGCCCATATATTTGTTGAGCTGTTGCAGGTAGCCGTTGCTCTGGTTCAGCAAGACCTCGAGGGCGGCGTTGTAGGTATCAACGTCGCTGTTGTATTTATCCAGGACCTTTTTCGAACACTTCGAGATATGTGTATCGGGATCGATGCACGACGGCATGACCGGCTTGGCCGGTATGGACGCCGGCACATAAGGCGTCGGCAGCGCGGCCGGCGTGCAGACGACCGGTGGCGTGACCGCCGTCTGGTCCTGCGCCAGAACCTGACCGGCCGGCAGTACCAAGGCCAACACCAAGATCCACATTTTCATAAAGATATCCCCCATGGGCCCATGCCGCCCAGATGTAACCGCGCAACCGCGATTTGGCCAGAGCGGGATGCGTTTTGGGGGAATCCGGATCAGGGCCGCAACAGATGCACGACGACGTCCTCGACCTGGGCTTCTTCAGGCGTTCCCGGTGTCACCATGTCGAAATGGCCGCTGTGGCTCTGGTCGACGATGGTGACGACATCACCCCTGGCCGCCGCCGTGTCGCGATAACGCCCGGCCTGGGCCAGGTTCACGAAAGTGGCCGACACGATCGTCTGCGGCACGCCCAGCGGCAGCAGTGCGCTCGGCGATGCCTGTGCGAACACATCGGGGACGGCATCCGACGTACCGCCCATCAGCTGGTCGGCGGCATTGCCGCACATGGCGGTGTAGCCAAGGCCGGCGCGCAGTTCGCCCGGCCCGTCGAGATCGACCGCCGCGATGACGGGCAGGGGCGCCGGGTCGTAAAGCACGCTGGTCGATGGCAGGCGCGGTCGCGCCGCCAGCCACAGGGACGCATGCCCGCCAGCCGAATGGCCAAGGACGATGACCCGGCCAAGGTCGAGCGGCTGGCTGGCCGCCAGGGTCCGCACATAGTCGGTGGCCGCGCTCCAATCCTCTAAGGTGCCAGGAAAACCACCGCCACTGTCGCCGATGGCGCGGTATTCGATGTTCCAGGTAGCGACGCCGCGCCGGGTCAGGGCATCGGCCAGTTCGGCCGTGCTGACCTTGGTGCCGACACCGGACGTCCAGCAACCGCCATGGACAATAACTGCGAGAGGATAGGGACCGGTGCCAAAGGTTGCCGCCGACGGCAGGCGCAGGTCGCCGAATTGCTGGGTCGCCGGTCCGTAGGCGATCCGTGTCGCGCCCGGCGGATCGATTGTCGGAATACCGGCGGGCGATGCTGAAGATGATGACGAGGATGCAGATGGCCCAGACGTGCCACCCGAGCCCGGGCCGCCGCCCCCGCAGGCCGCCAGTGCGGCAAGGATGGTCAGAACGGACAGCTGCAGGACATGAGGGCGCATGACCTTCATACGCCAGAACCCGCTTTCCGGTTCAGTCACCCCTGACGCGGGCGATCAGGGCGGCGGTCGAGGGATCGTGCGCGGCCGGTTCGGCGGCGGCGAAGTCCTTGAGCACGGCGCTGGCCAGGGTCTTGCCGAGTTCGACGCCCCACTGATCGAAGCTGTTGAGGCCCATGACGATGCCTTCGGCGAAGGTCTTATGCTCGTAAAGCGCCAGCAGGGCGCCCAGGGTTTCCGGCGTCAGTTCGTCGAGCAGGACCAGAGACGACGGCTTGTTGCCGGGGCAGACCTTCTGCGGCGCGATTCTGGCGGTCCTGTCGTCGTCCATGCGCAGGCCGCGGCATTCGGCTTCGGCGGTTTCGAGCGACTTGCCGACCATGAAGGCCTCGCCTTGCGCGATCACGTTCGACAGCAGCTTTTTCTGCATGTCGTCGGAGGCCTCGGCATTCTTCTGTACGGCGATGAATTCCAAAGGCACCACGTCCTCGGACTGGTGCAGCATCTGGAAGAAGGCGTGCTGGGCGTTTGTGCCTTCGTCGCCAAAGACGACAGGGCAGGTTTTGGTGTCCAGCAGCGCGCCCTGCGGCGAGGTGCGCTTGCCGTTCGATTCCATTTCGAGCTGTTGCAGGAAGGCGGCCAGCCGGCGCAGACGGTGAACGTAAGGAATCACCGCGCGGCTGGGGCGATCGAGGCCGATACGGTTGTAGATCTGCGCGGCCGCCAGCAGGACCGGTGCGTTTTCGGCCAGGGGCGCCGTCAGGAAGTGCTGGTCCATGCCATGTGCGCCATCGAGCAAGCGCTCGTAGACGTCGAAGCCGAGGGCCACGATCAGCGACAGCGACACCGCCGACCACAGCGAATAACGCCCGCCGACCCAGTCCTTGAAACCGAAGACGCGGTCCGGCGCGATGCCGTAGGCGCCGGTCTTGTCGGGCGCGGCCGAAACGGCGGCCATGTGCGCACTTGCCGCGGTTTCGCCGAGATTGCGGACCAGCCAGTCGCGCGCGGCCAGGAAATTGGCCAGGGTTTCCTGTGTCGTGAACGTTTTCGACACGGCGATGACCAGGGTTTCCGCCGCATCGAGCCCGGCCAGCGCCAGGGCCAGTTCGGAGCCGTCGACATTGGCGACGAAGCGCACGTCGATCTGCGGCTGCAGGGGCGACAGGGCCTGGAAGACCAGGCGCGGCCCGAGATCGGAACCGCCGATGCCGATATGGACGATAGTCCTGAACGGCTTGCCGGTAGCGCCGGTGATCAGGCCCGAACGGATGGCGCCGGCATAGTCGCGCATGGCGTCGCGCGCCGACTTGACGTCATGGGCGATCTCCGGCCCGCGCAGGCGCACGTTCTCGCCGTCGGAATCGCGCAGAGCCACGTGCAGAACGGCCCGGTCCTCGGAGACGTTGATCGCCTTGCCGGTCCACATCTTGTCGCGCGCCTCGGCCAGGCCCGACTGTTCGAAGGCGGCGACGGCGGCTTCGAAGCCTGTCTTCGACCAGCTTTGCTTGGAGACATCGACATAAAGCCCGCAGGTCTGCAGGCTCATGCGCGCCAGGCGATCCGGATCGGCCGGGAACTGGTCGACGATCCGGATCCCGGCATCCGCCTGGGCCTGGGTCTTGAGGGTATCCAAAGCGTGGCTCATGGTCATCTCCGGTGATCGACATCGCGCAGGGCGATTTTCACCGGGTTCCATGTCAAGAATTTCGCCAGCCGTAAAGCGCTAATCGTCCGGCTTTTCTGCACATGTTCGCGCGTTTTGAGGATGGGTCCCATGCCCTCCAGGCTTGCCCACAGGGCCGGCCAGACGATGCCGCCCCTGCCTTTCAGCGTGTCCTTGAGCGCGAAGGCCAGGGTGATCGCGATGTGAACCGGCAGGTTCCACCACAACAGGGCAAGCGGCATGGTCTTGAGATATAGCCACGGCCGGTTGCGATAGCCGTGCCACAGGGCGAAGTCGGAGCGCGCGCCGAAGGTGGCCGAACCGATATGGGCGACCTTCGCGTCGGGAACGAACAAGGTGGGATGACCGAGCAGGAACGCACGCTGGCCCAGGTCGGCGTCCTCGCAATAGCAGAAATAGCGTTCGTCGAAACCGCCAAGCCGGTCCCACAGGTCGCGGCGGATAACGAAGGCCGCGCCGCACGGCGACAGAACCTCGGCAGGCTTCAGTTCGCTCGGCAACGGCCGGCGATAACCCATGCGGAACGGAAAGCCGAAGAAGGTCATGCCGTCGCCGGCGCCATCCATGATCGCCGGATTTTCTGCATCCAGTTGCAAGGACGTGAAGATGGCGATATCCGGCCGCGCGTGGACGGCCGTCTGCATGGCGTCCAGCCAGCCGGCATCGGCAAAGGCGTCAGGGTTGATGAAACCCAGCCATTCGCCCGTCGCTTCTTTCGCCGCGCGGTTGTTACCGGCGGCAAAACCGAGATTATCGCCGAATGGCAGGAGTTTAACCTTCGGAAACCGTGCCTTGAGCCCCGGCCAATCTAGATCGCCGGAGCCGTTGTCGGCCAGGACGATCTCGGCGTCGAAGGCCTCCAGCGCCGCCAGGCAACGTTCGATATAGCGGCCGCTCTGGTAGCTGAGGACGATCAGGGAAAAGGTGGTCGCAGCCTCCCCCTCTCCCGGTTTACGGGGAGAGGGCCGGGGTGAGGGGCTAACCACCGCGTCAGTTCGCATGGGAGCCCACCCATTCATCGCGAACGGAAAGATCAAGTTCACTGGGCAAGGCGTTATCGCGCAGTTGCGCAAAAGCGCCGGCATCCAAACCCTGCCTCAGCCCCCATACCGCCGAGCCGCGCACCACCGGACTGCCGTCCTCAAGGCCCGCCATCAGCGCCGCCATCATGTCCGCGTCCGGTTGTATCCTGACCGCATTGCCCATGGCATAGTTGACGTTGCGCAGGAACGACTCCCGCCCGATGCGCTTGATCGCCGACTTGCTGAACAGCGCCCGGAACCCCGCATCGTCAAGCCGCGCCAGTTCGGCCAGCCTCAAGCCGCCAAAGCCGTCACGCGCCTGCAGTTTCATGTCCTGTCCGGCCTGCGCGAACTTGTTCCACGGGCAGGCAGCCAGGCAATCGTCGCAGCCATAGACCCGGTTGCCCATCGCCGCCCGAAAGCGTTCCGGCCATGGCCCCTTCAACTCGATCGTCAGGTACGACAGGCACGCCCGCGCATCCAGCTGGTACGGACCCACGAAGGCCTGGGTCGGGCAGATATCGAGGCAGGCCCGGCACGAGCCGCAATGGTCGGTCTCACGGGCATCCTCCTCCAGTACCCGGTCGAACAGGATGACACCGAGAAAAAACCACGACCCAAGTTCGCGCGACACCAGGTTGGTGTGCTTGCCCTGCCAGCCGATGCCCGCCAGCTGCGCCAGCGGCTTCTCCATCAGGGGCGCGGTATCGACAAAGACCTTCAGCTCGCAGCCGGTCTTCGCCACGATCCAGGTGGCCAGGACCTTCAGCTTTTTCTTGACCAGGTCGTGGTAGTCGTCACCGCGGGCATAGACGCTGATATTGGCGCAGGCGGCGTCGACGCCGTCGAGCGGATCGGTCTCGGGACCGTAATTATAGGCCAGGACCAGCGCCGAGCGCGCTTCCGGCCACATGTTGCGCGGATGGCGGCGGCGGCCTTGCGTCTCCTCCATCCACTGCATCTCGCCGTGAAAGCCGGCCTCAAGAAAAGCATCCAGGCGTTCCGACGCCGCCCAGACATCGGGAATCGCCGTGAACCGCGCCGCCGCGAAGCCGAGCGCCGACGCTTCCCCGCGTATGGCGTCCGCGAGACCGTCGGAAAGGCGCGCCCGGTCGTCCATGGCCTAGAAGTCGAGTTCCTGGTAATGCGCCGCCGCCGGAAATCCCGGCAGCTTGTCGGCCAGCAAAGGGCGGAAGGCCGGCCGGCACTTGATCACCATGTACCAGGTCTTGAGCGCCGGATAGCGCGTCCAGTTGATTTCGTCGAGATAGTCGAGGATCGACAGCTGGGCGGCGCAGGCGAAATCGGCATAGGACATCGACTGTCCCGCCAGCCAGTCCCGCAGGGACACCAGGCTCTCGAAATAGCGCAGGTGGTCCTTCAGCGCCTCGCGGCCCTGGCGCATGGCGGCGATGTCGGGCGCGCCGCGCCCCATCAGGCGCTTTTCCATCTTCTCGTGCAGCAGCAGGGCATTGACCTCGAAGTCGAACTTGCGCTCGAACCAGGCCACCAGCCGGCGCGCCTCGGCGCGTTCGTTGACGTCCTCGGGCCACAGGCGGATGTCGGGATAGGCCTCGTCGAGATGCTCGATAATGGCGCGGCTTTCGCACACGCGCCTGGTCTTGCCGCCGGCCGAGGCGTCGGGGGTCTCGACCAGGATCGGCAGCAGGCCCGACGGATTGAGACGCAGGATGGCGTCGTCAGGTTCCCAGTAGCGGACGCTGGTTTCCTCGAAGCTGAGCTTCTTTTCGCCCAGCGCCAGCCGCGCCAGCCGCGAATGCGGGTCGAAGGCGAAGTGGTAAAGCTGCCGCGAATAGCCTGTCATCCTGATCCCTTACGCCGCGTCGTCGCTGAAGACACCGGCGTGCGGTTCGGCCGCGCCGCGCGGATCGGCATGGATGATGATATCAGCATTGGGATAGACCTCAATCAGCCGTTTTTCGGCTTCGATGATAATGCGGTGAACCGCATCGAGCGTCATGGCCGCATCCAGTTCGATATGCATCTGGATGACGATATAGGGCCCCGCCAGCCGCGTGCGCAATTCATGCACGCCGGTGATGCGTGGATCGCTTCGGACCAGCTCGCGGATTTTCGTTGTATCCTCGTCGCCAAGCGCATGGTCCATCAGGTGGTCCGCCGCTTCCTTCAGGACCTTGATGGCGCCCCAGATGAAATACAGCGCCATGGCGAAACCGGCCAGGGCGTCGACGAACGGGTAGCCGATCATGGCGCCGCCGACGCCGATCATGGCGATGGCGTTGGTGACCAGGTCGGTCAGGTAATGCATGCGGTCGGCGGAAATGGCCACCGACTGCGTCCGGCGCAGGGTTGCGTCCTGAAACGCCACCAGGCCCATGGCCACGACGATGGACAGGGCCAGCACGCCTAGCGCCAGCCACGGCTGGAACAGGGGCTGCGGGTTCAGGAAACCGTGAACGCAGCTTTGCAGCACCAGCGCACCCGAGGCAAACACCAGTCCGGCCTGGAACAGCGCGCTGAAGGCTTCGGCCTTGCCGTGGCCGAACGGGTGCTCCTTGTCCGGGGGCGTGCGGGCGAAGCGGACAGCGAAGAAGGTCATCAGCGAGGCGACGAGATCGAGTCCGGAATCGGCCAGCGACGCCAGGATCGATTGCGACCCCGAAACCGTCAGGGTGAAAATTTTCAGCGCCACCAGAACACTGGCCGTCGCCACCGACAGGATGGACGCCAGCATGACGCGACGCTCAGGCGAAAGGCCTTGCGGATCAGGGGATTTCGGGGAGATACGGGATGCGCCGGGCATGGCCATGTGTAAGCTTTTTCCCATCGGGAGCGCAACCCCCGAAGGCCGTACCGCCAACATGCGCGGCATCACGGGTTTGTGCGCGGCAAACCTGTTAACAACACGTAAACCCGGCATGGATTTCAACCCGAAACTGTGTAACATCGAAGAACGAATCAATCTTGATTTATTAGTCTCAGGTCAGGCGCGTACATGTCACGAATCTGGATCAGCCGTTCCGAAGCGCTCAAGCGTCTCGAGGTCAAGCCGCAAACCCTCTACGCCTACGTCAGCCGCCAGCGCATCGCCGCCAAGAGCGACCCAGAGGCCCCGCGCAAAAGCCTTTACGCGCTTGACGACATCGAGCGCCTGTCGCGCCGTGCGCCCGGCCGGGTGCCGCAACCCGCTCCCGGCAAGCCGGCGCCCGAGGCCCTGCCGCCCGGCCTGACCGGCGGCACGATCACGCGCGGCGAGGCGGCCATCGACACAGAAATCTCGATCACGCTGGAGGGGCATCACTATTATCGCGGCCGTGACTGCCTGACCCTGGCACGCGCCGACAATTTCGAGACGGTCGCCGCCCTGCTCTGGCAAAGCGCCACGCCCAATCCTTTCGGGCCCCTGAAGCCGCGCCCCGATGTCAATTTCCCGGGCGGTCCCCGCACGCGCGTGCTCAGCATGATCAGCCGCCGCGTCGAGGAAGAGGCGATGACGGAGGTCCATCCGGAGCGCGACCTCAACACCGAAGCCGCCAGCCTGCTCAACGAAATGGTCGATGCCGTCACCAATGGCGGCCCGCGCCTGTTCTTCCACCAGCGCCTGGCGCGGGCATGGAAGGTCTACGACAACAAGGATGTCGACCTGATCCGCCGCGCACTGGTCCTGTCGGCCGACACCAGCCTCGACGAATCGACCCTGGCCGTGCGCGTGGCCGCCGCCACCCTGGGTCCTCTGGCCATCCCACTGATGGCCGGCTTCACCACCCTGACCAGCCCGCGCCTCGGCGGACGGATTTCACGCGCCGAAACCTATGTCACACAGGTCCGCCGCCACGGCAATGCGCAGCTGGTGGCCAAGACCCTGCTCGGCCAGGGGCTGGAGTTGCCGGGCTTCGAGAAGGACCCGTCGCCGTCCGAACATGTGCGGGCGAAGGACCTGATCGAGGCCGCTCCGCATATGGGCGAAGACCTCAAGACCATCCTCAAGGTGGGCGAAGACCTGACCGGCCGGCCTTCCGGCATGTCCCTGGCCCTGGCCCTGATCGGCCGCCACCTCGACCTGCCGCGCGATGCGCCGATGACGCTCTACGGCATCGGCCGTTCGGCGGGCTGGCTGGCCCACGCCATCGAGCAGATGCAGGCCGGCCATGCCCCCAGGGCGCGCCTGCGCTATGTCGGCGAATATCCGCAGGAGCTCCTGGCCCAGGCCACGGCTGCCGCGGCGGAATAGCTGAAGTTTTCACAAATTTATACCTCCCCACTTGTGGGGAGGGGGGACCATGAGCGATAGCGAAATGGGGGTGGGAGCCCTTGGCTTCCACGCGAATAGACAGAGGACATTTCATGCACTACCTGTTGGCGGCCTTGTTGGGCCTGATCGAAGGCCTGACCGAGTTCCTGCCCGTATCGTCGACGGCGCATCTGCTGATCGCCGAACAGCTGATGAAGTTCCAGGACCCGGGCGGCAATTTCACTGTCATGATCCAGCTGGGCGCCATCCTGGCCGTGGTCGTGCTCTATTTCCAGCGGTTATGGCAGGCGGTCGTCACCCTGCCGACCAAGGCCGAATCGCGGCGTTTCGCCATCAGCGTGCTGGTCGCCTTCTTTCCGGCGGTCGTGCTCGGCGTACTGGTCAAGAAGCTGGGCATTCTCGATGCCTTTTTCGAGAACATTCCGCTGATCTGCGGCGCCCTGATCGTCGGCGGCGTGGCCCTGTGGGCGGTCGATAAATATGCCCCAGAACCGGCCCATCACGATGCACAAAAGCTGGATATCAAAACGTCGCTGGTCATCGGCCTGTTCCAGTGCCTGGCCTTGGTGCCCGGCATGTCGCGGTCGGGATCGACCCTGATCGGCGCCATGGTGTGCAAGGTCGACAAGAAAGCCGGCGCGGAGTTTTCGTTCTTCCTGGCCATCCCGACCATGATCGGCGCCTTCGCCCTCGATTTCGTCAAGAGCTACAAGCTTCTGACCTCTGACCAGTACAGCACGATTGCCATCGGCTTTATCGTTGCCTTCCTGGCGGCCCTGCTGGTCATCAAGCCCTTCATTGGCTTTGTGCAGAAGCGCGGCTACGGTTTCTTCGCCCTGTGGCGGGTGGTGGTGGGCGTGGCCGGCCTGGTATGGTGGTTCGGGTTGGCCCACGGCTAAACGAATGGGGTTTGGGGCCTGCGGCCCCAAGTCTTCCTTCTTCCTTTCTATCGTTCGCCCCCTTTGGGGAGCGACGATAGAAAGGAGAAAGGCAGGTTTGTGGGGGCACAGCCCCCACGCCCCGATCGGTTACGCCGCGTCCTTCACCCGGATCAGCCCCAGGAACGCGTCGACCTCTTCCGACATCGCCCGCACCTGCTCGCTCAGGCTTCCAGCCCCGCTCAGCACCTGCGCCGACGCTTCCGACGTCTGCTGCGACGCCCGCGTCACCTGGATCAGGTCGCCATTGATCGTGTCCGCGCCATCGGCCACCTGCGCCACATTGCTGGCGATATCGGCCGTCGCCGCTGTCTGCTGCGTCACGCCGGCGGCGATCGAGCTGGCCACGCCGTTGATCTTCTCGATCGTGCCGCTGATCGAGCGGATGGCGTCGACCGTCTCCTCGGTCACCGTCTGCATGGTCGAGATATGGTCGCGGATTTCATTGGTGGCGCGCGAAGTCTGCGCCGACAGGTTCTTGACCTCGCCGGCCACCACCGCGAAACCGGCGCCGGCCGCGCCCGCGCGCGCCGCCTCGATGGTGGCGTTAAGCGCCAGCAGGTTGGTCTGGGCGGCGATGTCCTGGATCAGCGCCACCACGTCGCCGATGCGCGACGCCGCCTTGGCCAGGTTGTCGACCGTCAGAGACGTCTTGTGCGCCTGTTCGGTGGCCGCCTGGGTCATCAGGGTCGTTTCCTCGACCTGGCGGCCGATTTCGTTGATCGACGCCGACAGTTCCTCGGTCGCCGACGCCACGGTCTGCAGGTTGGCCGACGACTGCGACGTCGCCGACGACATCGACGCCGAACGCTGGTCGGCGTCGCGTGCCGCCGCATCCAGCTGGGCGGCCGCCGCATTGAGGTCGTGCGACGTCATGCCGACGCGTTCCGCCACCGCCTTGATCTGGCGCTCGAACGATTCCGCGCTCTTCAGCACCTGCAGGGCGTTGAGATTGTCCTTTTCCAGCCGCGCCCGCGCGACGGCCTGTTCGCCTTCGAGGCGCTTGACGGCGGCGACATTGGTCTTGAAGGCCGAAACCGCATGCGCGATCTCGCCCACCTCGTCGCGGCGGCCTTCGTGCGGCACGCTGGCCACGTCCTCGCCGTTGACCAGCTTGTGCAGCAGGCGCGACAGCGTCTTCAGCGG
>FTDB01000546.1_pt1 | contig 48223 bp, 52 predicted proteins | sample 1639741 | NCBI WGS metagenome assembly FTDB01 (sample SAMEA3914869, study PRJEB12502) | metagenome | biome: forest; material: soil | place: USA | collected 2012-03-12 | depth 0.1 m | reverse complement strand
GGAACTGGGCTATGACGTGGTCCTGGCCGAGGACGCCTGCGCCTCGGCATCGGCCGACATGCACGCCATGGCGATCACGTCGATCTTCCCGCGCATCTCACGCGTGGTGAAGGCGATGGATATCGCGCTGTAATCCTCCCCGCTTCGCGGGGAGGGGGGACCGCGCGCTTCTTCAGCGCGTGATGGTGTGGGGCATCTTACTTTAAAACTTTGCCGCCCAGCCCGCCGGCTTCGGGCCCATGTCGAGTTCCAGCAAGCCGCCCTTGACGATCTCGTCGTGCGTCAGCCATGCCCGGTCGAGCACCTTGCCGTTCAGCCGCGCCGCCGTGACATAAAGGTTTTCCGCCGAGGTCGCCGGCGCGGAAATCGTGAAGGTCTTGCCGCCTTCGAGGTGCAGCACCGTCTTCGTGAACAGTGGCGAGCCTATGTAATAAAGCGGCTGGCCGGCATTGGGATAAAGCCCGATCGCGCTCCAGACGTACCACGCCGACATGGCGCCGGCATCGTCATTGCCCGGCAGGCCGTTATGGCCGGGGTGGTACCGGGTCGCCAGGATGGCGCGCACGCGTTCGTCGGTCCGGTCCGGCCGGCCGGCGTGGATATAGAGCCACGGCGCCAGGATATCCGGCTCGTTGCCCTGGTCGTAATGGCCACCGTCGAAGATGCGATCAAGCCAGGCGGTGAAGCCCGCCGGTCCGCCGGTTTTCGCCATCAGCCCGGCCACGTCCTGCGGCACATAGGTCGAATACTGCGATCCCGAACCCTCGTAATAGGGATGGTCCCACCATGGCGCCGTCGAATCCGGATAGGTGTAGTCGCAGGCATAGTTTTCCAGCCACGACCCGTCGTCATAGCGCGGATGGATGCATTGCAGCTTGTCGTCCCACAGGTTCTGCCAATTGCCCGAGCGTTTCAGGAACCGCGCCGCGTCGTCGCGTTTGCCCAGCGCCGCCGCCACTTCCGAAATGGCGAAGTCGTCATAGGCATATTCCAGGGTGCGCGAGGCCGAGCGCGTCTGGGTCAGCGACATGTAGCCCAGGCCGAGATAGTCGGTCAGTTCGCGGCCTTCGCTCATCGGATTGTCGGACTGGATATCGCCGTCCTTCTTGATGGCCTCATAGGCCAGGGCGGTATCGAAACCGCCCAGGTGTTTCACCACTGCGTCGGCTACAGCTACGTCGCCGTTCGATCCGCCCTGCGTCAGGCCGTTGACGCCGTTGACGCGCGCATCGGGTAGCCAGCCGGTGTGTTTGTAGGTGTCGAGCAGCGAGCGGATGATGTCGCGCTGGCGCTGTGGCTCGATCAGGGTCAGCAGCGGGTGGACACCGCGGAAAGTATCCCACAGCGTGTAGAAATCCTCGTAGTGCGGCTCGTCCGATGACCACCACGCATTGTCGCCGGTGACGTCGTGCGGCATGGTGTGCAGGCGATAGAGCGCGCTGTAGAACTGGCGCTGCTGGTCGTCCGTGCCGCCGTCGACGGTGATGGTGGAAAGCACGCCCTGCCAGGCTTGCGCCGCCTGCGCGTGCAGGGTGTCGAAGTCCCACCCCGGCGCCTCGTCCTGCAGATGCTGCTTCGCCCGCTCGACGCTGACGAACGACACGGCCAGCTTCATGGTCACCGGTCCGGCGCCGGGATCGAAGCTTTCATAGGCGCCGATGCGGTTGGCGATTTGCGCCGTCTGGTCGCCGCCATCGAGCGGGTTGTTGCCGGGCTGCAGGGCGAAGTGGCCGGGTGTCGTCGTCCAGGTGCCCTCGGCCAAGGCGGCGCGGTCGAAGACAGCGTAAAAATAGAGCTTGTAGTCGGTCGGCGTCCAGCCGCCATGGAAACCGGCCCAGCCGGAGATCGAACCGTCCGCCGCCACTTCGACACGGCCGCCGGTGCTGCGCGGCCCGCCGCCGCCCAGTTGCACCGCCGAGGTGACGTCGATAAGCAGGTTGCCGGGCGCGCCTTGCGGAAAGCTGTAACGCTCGATGGCCACCATGCGCGTGGCGGTCAGGTCGGCATGGATGCCGTCTGCGATATCGACGCTGTAAAGCCCGGGCGAGGCAGTCTCGTTGTGGCGCGCAAAGCCGAAATTGCGCGGGTCGACCGGCCCGAGGGTCGGCGTGACGCGGAAATTGCCGTACTTGCTGGCGCCGCCGGTGCCGCTGACATGGACGGCGGAAAAGCCCACCAGTGGCGACCAGTCGTCATAGCCGTTGGTGTCGCCGTGCGCCGTATCCGGGCTGATATTGACGAAGCCGAACGGCACGGAAGCGCCCGGCACGGTATTGCCGCCGCCGGTCGATCCGACGAACGGATCGACGAGATGCGTCAGGTCCTGCGCTCTGGCTCCCCCGCACACCGCCATCATCACCAGCCAGGCCGCCGCCTTCGTTCTGCTCATGACCAACTCCTGAGATGCGCGGGCTGTTACGCCGATTTTTCTGCCCGGCGGATTTGTAATCGATTTACCCGCACCCGGCCAGAGTGGGAAATCGCGCCAGATATTTAAGATTACGTTACGATTCCGTCCCCGCCTTAAGGCAATCTTAACCACGCTTCGTAGAATCCTGACCTTTGCTCCCGTTGTGATTTTCGAGCGCCAGCATGACCCAGGCCTACGCCCACCCGTTTACCCGCACCGACCGTTCGGCCACCGCCATCTGGTGGTGGACGCTCGATCGCGTCACCCTGTCGCTGGTGTTGATCCTGCTGCTGCTGGGCTTCTTCTTCTCGTTCTCGTCCTCGGCTGTCGCCGCCCACAATATCGGCGCCGCCGATCCCTTCTATTTCACCAAGCGCCACTTCGTCTTCGCGCTTCTGACGGCCTGCGGCATGGTGGCCATCTCCATGCTGTCGCTGAAGGGCGTCAAGCGGGTCAGCGTGCTGGTCTACGGCGTTTCGCTCGGCATCATGGCTTTGCTGCCGATCATCGGCCACGCCGCCAAGGGGGGGCGGCGCTGGCTCGAACTTGGGCCGGTATCGCTGCAGCCGTCGGAATTCCTCAAACCCGCCCTGATCGTGCTGATCGCCTGGATGTTCTCGGAAGGCCAGAAAGGCAAGGGGGTGCCGGGCGTCACCGTCGCCTTCTGCCTCTACGCCGCCGCCATCGTCCTGCTGCTGATCCAGCCCGACGTCGGCCAGTCGATCCTCATCACCATCGCCTTCGGCGCCTGCTTCTTCATTTCCGGCGTGCCGTTCCGCTGGATCATCGGCATGCTGACCGCCGCCGGCACCGGCCTGGTCGGCCTGTTCTTCATCCAGCCGCACTTCCGCAACCGCATCCTCGGCTTCATCACCGCCGACGGCGACAAGTACCAAGTCAACGCCGCCAAGGCCGCCATCGCCAATGGCGGCTTCTTCGGCCAGGGCCTGAACGAAGGCGTCATGAAGCGCCACATTCCGGATTTGCAGACAGACTTCATCTATTCGGTGGTGGCCGAGGAATATGGCCTGTGGCTGACCCTGATCCTGATCGGCATCTTCGGCTTCATCGTCGTGCGCGGCCTGGTGAAATCCATGGCCATGCAGGACCCGTTCCGCCAGATCGCCACCTCCGGCCTCTATATCATGCTGGGCATGCAGGTGATCATCAACGTCTCGGTCAATCTCGGCCTCATCCCGCCCAAGGGCATGACCCTGCCGTTCATCTCGTACGGCGGTTCGTCGATGCTGGCGCTCGGCCTGTGCATGGGTTTTATCCTGGCCCTGACGCGCAAGCGCAACGAAGAAGTCCCGCAGGACGATCCGACGAAGTGGTAGTGACCTCACAAAAAAGTTTCGCCGCTGCGCGACAAATACTTTTTTGTGGTTCAATGAAGGCAGGTTACTGCTAGAGACAGCTCGTCGCAGTCACCTGACATTTTGCCTGGCGCAGCCAAGCCTGCGCGTATTTCGGGGATCGCCTTGGCCAGCAAACCACGCCGCAAACCGTCGTCTTTCGCCGAAGTGCCTCTGGCCGTGGTCGCCGCCGGCGGCACCGGCGGCCACATGTTCCCCGCCGAGGCTCTGGCGCGCGAACTGACGGAGCGCGGCTGGCAGGTCGTGCTGGCCACCGACGCGCGCGGCGGTGCCTACGCCGCCAATTTTCCCGCCCGCGAAGTCCTGTCGCTCGAAGCCGCCACCTTCAGGCCAGGCGATCCCATCGGCATGGCCCGCGCGGCGGTCAAGATCGGCCTCGGCATCCTGCAGGCCCGCAAGGCCTTCGCAAGGTTGAAACCCTGGGCCGTCGTCGGCTTCGGCGGCTACCCCAGCTATCCGGCCCTGATGGCGGCCCTCGGGCGCAAGGACGTAACGCTGATCCACGAGCAGAATTCGGTGCTCGGCCGCTCCAACCGCCAACTGGTGACCAGGGTCGACGCCGTCGCCTGCGCCTTTCCGGTGCTGCGCATGGCGCCGCAGGCGCTGGAAGGCAAGGTCCAGGTCGTCGGCAATCCGGTCCGGCCTGACATCCGCGCCTTGTACGACCAGCCTTATCCGCCGGTCGACAAGACGATCCGCATCCTGGTCACCGGCGGCAGCCAGGGCGCCAAGATCCTGTCCGAAACCGTGCCCCAGGCGCTGGCGGCCCTGCCGATGTCGATCCGCATCAACCTGCATGTCGAGCAGCAGGCGCGTGCCGAACAGGTGGATGCCGCCCGCGCCGCCTACAAGGCCGCCGAGATCGATGCCGAGGTTCAGCCCTTCTTCAACGACATGGCCGACCGCCTGGGCCGCGCCCACATCGTCATCGGCCGGGCAGGGGCCTCGACCTGTTCCGAACTGGCCGTGGCCGGCCGGCCGTCGCTGCTGATCCCGCTGAAAATCGCCGCCGACGACCACCAGACCTGGAACGCCGAGGTGCTGAAGGAGGCCAAGGCGGCCATCGTCATTCCCGAGGACGAGGTGACGGCCGAACGGCTGCGCGACGAAATCCGCACCCTGATCGAAGCTTCGGCCATGTTGCCGATGCGCGCGAAAGCCGCCAGGTCGGTGGCCCGGCCCGATGCCGCGAAGTTGCTGGCCGACCTCGTCGAACGCACCGTCAGGAAGGTGAGGGAAGGATGACCGCCAAGACGCCTTCCGGTCCTAGCGACGGCCTGACCACCGGCTTCGTCCAGCGCGTCCTGTTCGTCATCCTGATGATCGGCGTGGCCCTGCTGGCGTTCAAGCTGCTGAACCTGTGGCTGCTGATCTTCGGCGCCATCGTCATCGCCACCGTGCTGCGCGCCCTGGCCGAGCCGATCATGCACTTTACCAAGGCGCCGGCGGGTGTCGCGGTTGCCGCCGCCCTGCTGCTGCTGCTCATCGTCTTCGCCACCACCTTCTATCTGTTCGGCCGCGAGATCGCCCTGCAGGCCCAGACCCTGACCGCCCAGATCACCGGCGCCTGGGCCAACCTGCAAACACAACTGGCCGGCAACGAGATCGGGCGCATGATCCAGAGCCAGGTCGCCACTCTGGGCCAGCAGGCCGGCGGCACCTTGTCGAAGCTGCCGTTGATCGCCGGCAACGTGCTGTCCAGCCTGGCCGACTTCCTGGTCGCCCTGATCGGCGGCATCATCCTGGCGGTCAATCCGGCGCGATACCGCGACGGCGTCGTCTTCCTGTTTCCCGCCCGTCACCACGAGCGCCTGCGCGACGGCATGAACGCCGCCGGCCAGGCGTTGCGCCTGTGGTTCATCGGCCAGTTCCTGTCGATGCTCATCGTCGGCACGGCGGTCACCATCGGCCTGACCTTGATCGGCCGGCCGTCGGCGGTGGCCTTGGGTCTGCTGGCGGGGCTGGCCCAGTTCATCCCGCTGGTCGGAGCCACCACCTCGGCCTGCATCGGCGTCCTGCTGGCGGTCGCCGACGGCGGTCTGGCGCCGCTATGGACCTTCCTGGTCTATACGGCGGTGTCGCAGACCGAGGCCAACCTGATCACGCCGCTGATCCAGCGTCGCGTCGCCCACGTGCCGATGGTCCTGACCCTGTTCGCCGTCATCGGTTTCGCCGGCCTGATCGGGCCGATGGGCGTGGTCTTCGCCATGCCGCTGACGGTGATGATCTATACGCTGGTCCGCCGCGCTTATAGCGGCGATCCGCCGGCCGTGCCGGAAGGCGACGAGGGTACTGCGGCCTGACTGGCCACATTCGCGGCAAAATTGTGTCGAGATTATAACTTAATTGTGTTGTTCCGCGACCGGAACGTGCTAGCTGAAGGGGTTGTTTAACTCTTTCAGAAAGCCGTTTCCCATGCTCCATTTTTCGCGCACACTCGCTCTCGCCGCTGCCGCGGCCCTTGTCGTGGCCGGTTCGGCCCACGCCCAGGCCAAGCAGAACTTCAACCTGACCAACGACACCGGCTATGTCATCAGCGAAGTCTATGTCTCGCCGACGGCCGTCGCCGACTGGCAGGAAGACGTCCTCGGCCAGGACGTCCTCGGCGATCAGGAGAACGTCGACATCAATTTCGACCGCTCGGAAACCTCGTGCAAGTGGGACATCAAGGTGGTCTATGACGACGGCGAATCCGCCGAATGGGACGGCTTCAACCTGTGCACCATTTCGGACATCACGCTCGATTACGACCACGACACCGGCAAGACCTGGGCGACGTCCGAGTAAGCTTCGTTCATAACTCAAAACGTTTCGGGCTCCGTACGTAACGTGTGGGGCCCGAACTCTATAGATGGCGAAGCGGATCCTGGCTTTGGTGTAGGATACGCTGGATGACGACCATGGAAGGCGTCACGCGATAATAGATAACATGTGATTCATGAAAAAGACGCCGCGATTGTTTCTTGATATGATCGCACGACATGCCTCTGTCCGGAAGCTGAGTGAGGCTGTGCAAAGCCGCCATGAGTGCATCGCGATAGGCGTCACCTCGAGCTAAGCCAAAATTTAGATAACTGTAGTCGGCTATATCGTCGAGATCGGTTTCTGCTCTGGCATTCAGCTTAAGGTCAGGCATGGCGAGACAGATAACGGGCTCGGGCCTCCTCCCAAATCTCTTCCGCAGTCCGTTCGCTGATGCCGCTGGCCTCGGCCTCGTCCAGCATTCGCCGCAGTTCGACTTCCGCCGCCTTGTGCTGCTGGTCTTTCTGGACCAGCCCGTTGACATAGGCTTCGACGTCGTCGCCGGCCTGTTCATGCACCCATTCCGAGTTGCTCTCGTCCAGGGAAATGGAAATCCTGCCCATCTGTCGCCTCGTTGCACGCCGTCAAATCATCGCATGAAAAGGTGTTGGCACCAACCGTTAAAACGACCGGTGACAGCGCCCGCGGCTTGGTCTAAAGCCTCGTTTTCCGCCTGTATTGCCCTTTGAGTCCCGCATGCCCAACACCAGCAAGCTCCGCCCCACGCCTTTCGACCTCGGCCCCGTCCATTTCGTCGGCATCGGCGGCATCGGTATGAGCGGCATCGCCGAGATCATGCTCAAGATCGGCTACAATGTGCAGGGCTCCGACGCCAAGGCCTCGGCCAATACCGAACGGCTGGAAAAACAAGGTGCGAAAATCTTCATCGGCCACGCGGCCGATCATGTCAGCGACGGCGTCTGCGCCCTGGTCTATTCCACCGCCGTCAAGCCCGACAACCCCGAGATGGTCGAGGCGCGCCGCCGCCGCATTCCGCTGGTCCGCCGCGCCGAGATGCTGGCCGAACTGATGCGCCTGCAATTCTCGATCGCGGTCGGCGGCACCCATGGCAAGACGACGACCACCTCGCTGGTGGCGGCCCTGCTCGATGCCGGCGGCATGGACCCGACCGTGGTCAATGGCGGCATCATCAACAATTACGGCACCAACGCCAAGGTCGGCGACGGCGACTGGATCGTGGTCGAGGCTGACGAATCCGACGGCTCGTTCCTGCGCCTGAAATCGACCCTGGCCATCGTCACCAATATCGACGCCGAGCACCTCGACCATTGGGGCGACTTCGACGCGGTCAAGAAGGGCTTCTGCGATTTCGTCGAAAACATTCCCTTCTATGGTTTCGCCGCCGTCTGCATCGACCATCCCGAGGTCCAGGCCCTGTCGGCGCGCATTGATAACCGCCGCCTGATCCCCTACGGCATATCGCCCCAGGCCGAGGTCCGCTGCGGCAATATCGCGTTCGGCCCCGAAGGGGCGACGTTCGACGTCACCTTCTCGCCGTCAGGTATCGAACCCTTCACCTGGGCTGGCATCAAGCTGCCGATGAGCGGCAATCACAATGTCAGCAACGCCACGGCCGCCATCGCCATCGCCCGCGAACTGGGCATAAGCGAGGACGCCATCCGCAGCGGCCTGGCCGGCTTCGGCGGCGTCAAGCGGCGCTTTACTACGACCGGCGTGGTCGACGGCATCCGCGTCATCGACGACTATGGCCACCATCCGGTCGAAATCGCCGCCGTGCTCCGGGCCGCGCGCCAGGTCATCGGCGATACCGGCAATCGCGTCATCGCCGTCGTCCAGCCGCACCGCTACACCCGCCTGCGCGACCTGATGACCGAGTTTTCCTCGTGCTTCCACGACGCCGACAGCGTCATCGTCGCCGACGTCTATTCGGCCGGCGAAGCGCCGATCGACGGCGTCGACAAGGCGGCCCTGGTCGACGGCCTCCATCGCTTCGGCCACCGCAATGCCGTGGGCCTGGACACCCCGGCGCACCTGGCGTCGCTGATCGCCGCAGAAGCCAGGCCGGGCGACCTGGTCGTCCTGCTCGGCGCCGGTGACATCACCCAATGGGCCTACGCCCTGCCGGCGCAGCTTGAGGCGCTGAAGACTGCATGACCCACTGGTACACCCGTCCCATCGTTCCGGTCGCCGATGTCACCGCATCGCTCGCCTGGTATGTCGATACACTCGGCTTCAGCAAAGACTGGCGACATGAGGATGACGGCAAGCTGCTGATCGCCCAGGTCGGCCGTGACGGCTGCGAACTGATCCTGTCCAGCCAGTGGCCTGACAAGATCGGCCAGGCCATGCTGTTCATTTCGCTGGAACCGGAAGTCTTGACCGCCCTGCGCGCCGGTCTCGAAGCGCGCGGCATCGCCACCAGGGACGGGTGGTGGGGTTATAAACTGATGGTTCTCAACGACCCTGACGGCAACGAACTGCTATTTCCTTATGAGAAAGACGCATGAGCTGGCCAAAAAACTGGAAAGATGCATTGCCGGCCGTGCGCGGCAAGCTGCTGTTTGACGAGCCGCTGGCGCCGTTCACCTGGTTCCGTGTCGGCGGTCCGGCGGAGGTGCTGGTCATTCCCGCCGATCCTGACGACCTGAGCGATTTCCTGCGCCAGCTCGATCCGGCCGTGCCGGTGACCTGCCTCGGCGTCGGCTCCAATGTCATCATCCGCGACGGCGGCGTCGAAGGCGTCGTCATCCGCCTGGCGGGCAGGGCGTTCGCCGAAATCACCGTCGATGGCGATCGCATCACCGCCGGGCCGGGCGCGCTCGACAGCATGGTCGCCCGCGCCGCCGCCAGGGCCGGACTGGCTGGGCTGGAATTCTACGCCGGCATTCCCGGCACCATCGGCGGCGCGCTGACCATGAATGCCGGCTGCTATGGGCGAGAAACCAGGGACGTGCTTGTCTCGGCCTGGGGCTTCGATCGCAGCGGCGCGCGGCGCGAGTTTCAAAACGCCGACTTCGGCTTCACCTACCGCCATACCGAAATTTCCCCGGATATCATCTGGATTCAGGCGGTTTTCCAGGGCACTCCCGATGAGCCCGACGCCGTCACGGAGCGCATCCATGACATTACGGCACGCCGCGAAACAACCCAGCCGATCCGCGAAAAGACCGGCGGCTCAACTTTCAAGAATCCTGGAACCAAGTCCGCCTGGCAGTGCGTCGACGAAACCGGCTGGCGCGGCAGGCTTCATGGCGGTGCGAAGTTTTCCGAACTGCACGCCAACTTCATGATCAACGCCGACAACGCCACCGCCGCCGACCTGGAAGGCCTGGGCGAAGCCGTCCGCGCCGATGTCCTGGCCAGGCTCGGCATCGAGCTCAATTGGGAAATCAAGCGCATCGGCAGGCCGTAAGTCAGGTCCCACTTCTCCCCTTTCAAGGGGAGAGGCGGAACTATCGTCCAAGCCTTTGGAGATCACGCCATGAACGTTGGATTTATCGGCCTCGGCCACATGGGCGCGGCGATGGCTGCCAACCTGCTCAAAAGCAGGCATACCGTCACTGTTTATAATCGCACCCAGGCCAAAGCCGATGCCCTGGTGGCCCAAGGCGCCGTTCGCGCCGCCACGCCCGCCGAAGCCGCGCAGGGCGATGCCGTCATCACCATGCTGGCCGACGACGGAGCCTTGGCCAAGGTGACGATGTACCCGGAAGAAGGCTTGTTCGCCACCATGCCCAGGGGCACGGTCCATATCTCCTGCAGCACAGTCAGTACGGACATGGTTGATCATATTGCCGAACGTCATGCCGCCAACGGCCAGGCCTTCGTTTCCGCACCTGTCTTTGGCCGTCCCGAAGCCGCGGCGGCGGGCAAGCTGTTCATCGTCGCGGCGGGCGCATCCGATGCCCTTGCCCGCGTCCAATCCTTGTTCGATATCTTCGGCCAGAAGACATTTATCGTCAGCGACAAACCCTCGGCCGCCAACCTGATCAAGCTCTCCGGCAACTTCCTCATTGCCTCGGTGATCGAAAGCCTCGGCGAAGCCATGGCCCTGGTTGCCAAAGGCGGCATCGACCGGGCGCAGTACCTCGACATCCTGACCTCGACCCTGTTCGATGCGCCGGCTTACCGCACCTATGGCGGCCTCATCGCTTCGGGAAAGTTCGAACCGCCGGGTTTTGCCGCGCCGCTCGGCCTCAAGGACATACGCCTGGTGACCGAGGCCGCCGCCGAGCTTCAGGTGCCGATGCCGGTGGCCGGCATCATTCGTGATCGCCTGACGCGCCTCATCGCCACGGGCGGCGAACACCTCGACTGGTCGGCCATCGGCGGCCTGGCGGCCCAGGACGCGGGCCTGGACTGACAATTGCGGGAATCGCGGTAGGGTGGGTGATCGGTAGCCCTAAAGGACAGGCATGGCAAAGAAGCCCCCTCCGTCGCGGACTATGTTTGGCGAGGCGCCAAACGTGCGCCGCGCCACCTCCCCCGCTTCGCAATGTCGTCTCCTCCCTTGCGAAGCGGGGGAGGTGGCATCGCGACGCTGCCTCGCAGAGAAAACTAGTCGATGACGGAGGGGGCCGCTTGACCCTGCTTGACCTCTACGCCCGCAGGGGCCCGCTGATCATGGGCGTGGTCAATGTCACGCCCGACAGCTTCTCCGACGGCGGCCGCTTTATCGACTTCGACGCCGCGCTCGGCCATGCGCGCCAGTTGATCGCCGACGGCGCCGACGTGCTCGATATCGGTGGCGAATCGACCCGTCCGGGCGCCCATCCTGTGACCTTGGAGGAGGAGATCAACCGCGTCATTCCGCTCATTTCCGCGCTTTCGCGAATGACCGACACGCCCGTCAGCATCGACACGCTGAAGCCTGAAGTGGCCGAGGAAGCGCGCCACGCCGGCGCCGAAATCTGGAACGATGTCAGTGCCTTGTCATATAGTTCCTATTCCCTGGAAACGGCGGCGCGCCTCGATGGCGACATCGTCCTGATGCACATGAAGGGCGAGCCGCGCACCATGCAGTCGAACCCGTGGTACGAGGACGTGGTGGCCGAAGTCGAATCCTGGCTGCTGGAAAGGGCCGCCGCCGCCATGCGCGCCGGCGTGGCGAAGGACCGTATCTGGCTCGACCCCGGCATCGGCTTCGGCAAGACGCTGGAGCACAACCTGGCGCTCATCCGCGCCACCGGCCGTTTGGCGTCGCATGGTTTCCCGCTACTGATGGCGGCGTCGCGCAAGCGCTTCATCGCCGCCCTGGAAGAACGCGACGGCTGCGAACCCTCGGGCCCCGAAGACCGCCTCGGCGCCTCGATCGCCGTTCATCTTCATGCCATCCGCAACGGCGCGAAAATGGTCCGCGTCCACGATGTGCGGGCGATGAAACAGGCCCTGCGCGTCTGGCAGGCCCTGAACTAGATATCCAGCCCGTTGCGTTGCGGATCGGCCTTGGCCATCGCCACCGCCGCTTCCATGACGATGCGCGCCGCCAAGCCGGGTTCCAGCACCGCCTTCATCTGCGGCAGGACCTGCGCCGCCGCTCCGGCAAAGTACCAACCGGTAAAGGCCGGATCGCCGTGGCGGGCGCGGATATGGGCGTAAGCCGCCGGCCACTGGGCGCGCAAGGCTTCGATCGGCGTTTGCTGCGGCTGATGCTCGTCGGCGACGCGCAGGCGGCCGAAGTCCGGCCCGCCGACGCTGCCGGCCACGAAGGCGGCGATGTCGCCGATATCGGGTAATTCGACGGCGCCGGCTTTTTGCGCCGCCCCGGCGACCTGGTGCCAGACCGACATCGGCGCTTCCAGCAGCGGCTGGTTCAGTTGATCGCCGAAATAAAACGGCCCCTGCGCCGTTTCGGCAACCACGAAAGCGCCCGCCTCGGGAATCTGGCCGGCCGTCACCATGGCGCGCACGGCCGCCTGGCAGCCGAAACCGGCCAGCGCGCCCAGAGCGCACATCAGGCTTTCGGCGTTGATGCCGCGCTCGCTGGTATAGACGCGTTCCAGTCCGGCCAGCAGTTCGGCGGCCAGCACGTCAGGTGGCGGTGGGGGTGGGCTTGGCGTGGCCTGGGCCGGTTTTTTGCCGCCGAACAGAGTATCGAGAATGCCCATGACCGCCCCCTTGCTGCCGCCGAAATTACCGGAAGGCCCTGCGCCCGGCAATCGTCATTTCCTGACCTTCTGAACCAGCCAGAAGATGCCGACGATCACGAACAAGGCTACCAGCACCAGCAGCATCGGGTCGTGCAGCATGCCCTGGAAATTCATTGGCCGGTCTTGTAGATATCGAAGGCGCCGAGGAATTCCGGATTGTGGATGACGGTGCCGCACGACAGCTGGTAGCGCCCCCGGTCGACCAGGTTGAAGGCCCCCGGCACCAGCGGCAGGTACAGAAGCTCGCCCGATTTCTTGCCGACCAGCGACAGCACGAAGCCTTCGTCGCGGTTGGCGCGGATCAGCCGGCCGGCCAGGATCTCGTGCGACAGCATCGCGTCGTCGGCGCCGATCTGGTTCAGCCGCACCAGGATCAAGGTTCCGCGCATGGCCTTGAGGATCGGATGGTTGCGATCGGCAAAGGCCTCCGGGACCAGTTCGTTCCACCTACCCATGGAAAAGCTCCGTCTTCCACCTCTCCCCGCATCTGGGCAGAGGACGAGAGGCGAGTGCAACGAAGCCGATCGGGTGAGGGGCCAAATCGAACCGGCTCATGCCAACTCCCCGACATAGGCAAACCGCGCCACCGGCCCGTCCGCCGTCTCGACCGTTTCGGTGAACATGGCCAGCGGCCGCACCCACAGCCGGGCCTCGCCGGCCTGCTGGTGCATCGGCGCGTACAGCACCATGACGTCCTCGGTTTCGGAATGGGTGACCGTGCCCAGCACCATGTACAGCTTGTCCTTGTAGTGCCGGTAGATGCCGCGCTTGAGATCGCTCTTGTAAAAAGATGACGTCAGGGGCATAGCCCGCCTTTTTGCTAGTGTCGGCCACATGATGGGCTGATTTGGCGGCGAAGGAAATTCAAAAGGTGCAGAGAGTCCTTATCATTGCCGGGTCCGACCCCTCGGGCGGGGCGGGCATCCAGGCCGATATCAAGGCCGTGACCATGCTGGGCGGTTACGCCATGACGGCGGTGACGGCCCTGACGGTGCAGAATACCCTGGGCGTCACCGATGTGATGGCGGTGCCGGCTGAGATCATAAAAGCACAGGCACAAGCCTGTCTCGACGATATCGGCGCCGATACGATCAAGACCGGCATGCTGGGCGATGCCGCCGTCATGGAAGCCGTGGCCGGCATCCTCGATTCGTCGGACGCCTTCAAGGTCATCGATCCGGTCATGGTGGCCAAGGGCGGTCATCCGCTCTTGCGCGAAGAGGCCGTCGATGCACTGAAAAGCCTGATGATCCCGCGCGCCGGCCTGCTGACGCCCAACACGCCCGAAGCGACCGCCATCACCGGCCTTGACATTACCAGCGAGGACGACATGCGCCGCGCCGGCGAAGCCCTGCTCAAACTCGGCGCGGAAAACGTGCTGCTCAAGGGCGGCCACCGGCTGGGCGCGGAGGTGGTCGACATGCTGTTCACGCCAAACGAAGTCTTCCGCTTCGCCGCCGAACGCATCGAAACCCGCCATACCCATGGCACCGGCTGTACCCTGGCTTCGGCCTGCGCCGCCCTTTGGCGGCCGGAGCGGGCGCTCAATGAGACCGTCGCCATGGCGCGCGACTATGTCCTGGGCGCGATCCTGATGGCGCCTCAGCTGGGCCATGGCCATGGGCCGCTGCGGCATAACTGGCTGCTGTGAAAGACCGCTAAGACACCAAAACGCGGAGCCATGTCTGGCTCCGCGTTCGGAAGGATCAAGAGGATGTCTGGCCATTCCCCGGGGCTGGCCGAACCCCTCTCGGTTTAGCGCCGGGTGGCCATCCGAACCTGTCCGGCAAGGCCATCCAGGCTGGCATTGAGCGAAGCGGCTTCGCGCACGGTCAGGCCGTGGCGGGCGTCGCCTTGCTTGGTCGCGGCGATCGTGTCGAGCTTGGCGCTCAGGCGGGCGCCTTGGCGCAGGTCGATCTTGCGGGTGCGCTCACCGGCGCGGATGTCGTTGCGCAGGCCGGCAATGCGGGCGTCGATGCGGGCCGAAGCGCCGGCGTCGAGGCGGTCGTGCTGGAAGCTGACGGCGACCGGCTTCATCGGCATATGCTGTTGCGGCATCGGCCTGGCATCGGCCATCATCGGGCTCATCGCGGTCAGGCCGGCAGCAAAGGCAACCAGGGTCATCATGGTCTTGGTGGTGTTGGCAAACTTGGTCATCGTCTTTCTCCTTCAGTGTGTTTCGCTGCTCATCAGCGATGTCACCATATAACCATGCGGCCCCTGAGCCTTTCCTGAGGGCGGCGTTCAGATACCTGTCAGGCTGAAGGTCATTTCAAGGCGTTTGTTGCGGAGCTGACATGGGGCCGGGCGCACAAAAAAGCGCGATCCGGAGGGGCGGATCGCGCTTCAGTCTGGCTGGTCGGGGGAGGGTTACCAGCGGTTGCCGTCGTGGCGCTGGCCATAAACCGACGCCTGCAGGTCGTCGAGACGGGCGTTCAGCGAGGCCGTTTCCTGGCCGCTCAGGCCACGGCCCGAACGTTCGGCATCGCGCTTGCTCCACTTGATGGCGTTGAGGCGGTCGTTCAGGCGGGCGCTTTCCCGGAAGCTCAGGCCATCGCCGCGATGACCCGAATTGATGCGGGCCGACAGTTCGGCGATGCGGCGGTCGAGTTCGACCGAGGCGCGGTTGTCGAAGCCGCGATGGTCGTTAAAACGGCCGTTATCGCGAAAGTCGACGGGAGCGACGACGGCGACGTGGGCGCGAACGGCCAGGGGCGCGGCGTTGGAAACGGCGGGAGCGGCCATGGCCACCAGGGTGGCGGCAACGGCGGCGGCGGTGATCAGGGTCTTTTGCATGGCGGGTCTCCTTGAAAGGTTCTCGCTGTTCACCAGCGATGGTCACACTCTCGCACACACCGCCTGAGCCTTTTCTGAGGGCGAGGTTCATTTTCGGTTCAGGCACTCCTCCCCTGCAAAGCGGGGGAGGGGGACCACGGAGTGGTGGAGGGGGCTGCCTGCCGCCAGGTACAACCGTCGTCGAATTCCTTGCATTGCCAGGCGTTTTATGGTCATCACCCGCGAACAGGAGCCCCAGCATGCCCAACGCCAGACCCGACGCCGCGCCCACACGACCCTGGTTTTCCTCGGGTCCGACCGCCAAGCGCCCGGGCTGGACACCGCAGGCCCTGGCCGGCGCACCGGTCGGCCGTTCCAATCGTTCGAAGGCGACCGTTTCGCGCCTCAACGAAGCGCTCGACCTGACGCGTTCGATCCTGGAAATTCCCCAGGATTACCAGGTGCTGATCACGCCGGGTTCCGATACCGGCGCCTTCGAGGCCGCCATGTGGAACCTGCTCGGACCGCGCAAGGTGCAACTGCTGAGCTATGAGAGCTTCGGCCAGCTGTGGGCCGACGACGCCGTGGCGCACCTCAAGCTCGACGCCGAGGTGCTGTCGGCGCCCTATGGACGGCTGCCCGACCTCGGCCGTATCGATCGAGACGCCGACCTCGTCTTCCCGTGGAACGGCACCACCTCGGGCGTGCGCGTGCCGGACAGCGCCTTCCTGAAAAGCCGTGAGGGCCTGAATCTGTGCGACGCCACCTCGGCCGCCTTCTGCATGGAGCTGCCGTGGGCCTTGCTCGACGTCGCCACCTTCTCGTTCCAGAAGGCGCTGGGCGGCGAGGCCGGCTTCGGCGTGCTGGTGCTGTCGCCAAAGGCGGTCGAGCGGCTGAACACCTTCGATTCGGGCCGGCCGATCCCGAAAGTGCTGCGGCTGAAAAGCAAATCCGCCGCCGACATGAAGATCCTGGGCGGCGACGCCATCAATACCTATTCGTTTCTGGTCATCGAGGACTATCTCGACGCCCTGCGCTGGGGTTTGGGCGAAGGCGGCCTGGCCGGGCTGGTGGCGCGCTGCAACCGCAATGCGGCCGCGCTTGGCGCCTGGGTCGAGGCCACAGCCTGGGTCGATTTCGTCGCCGAAGTCCCGGCCACGCGCTCGACCACGTCGGTATGCCTGAAGTTCGTCGCCCCCGGGGTCGTGAGCCAGCCCGCCGACGCCCAGGCCAGGCTGGCGGCGAAAATCGGCGCCTTGCTGGAAAGCGACGGCATTGCCTTCGACGTGGTCGGCTATCGCAATGCCCCGCCGGGCCTGCGCGTCTGGTGCGGCTGCACGGTCGAGACGGCGGATATCGAGGCGCTGACGGCCTGGCTCGACTGGGCCTATGCCGAAGCTTTGGCGGAATTGACTTAGGAAGCTTTGCGGGCTTCGCCCAGTTCGGCCTGGGCTGCCTTGCGCAACACGTCTTCTCCCCACTGGTTGAGGCTCTTGCCGGCGAGTTCAGCGGCGGTTGCAGCCTTGGAATGAACGTCGGCGTCGACGCGCAGCATCAGATTGCCGGAATAGGGTTTTTGCGGACTTTTGCCGACCTTTTCGCACATATAGATGTAGTCGTCGACGGCCTCGCGGAAAGCAGCTTTCAAACCCGCGACATCGTCCGCATGAAAACCAATGACATCACGTATCCCGGCAATATGACCGACGAAGATTTCATCCTCCGCGTCGAATTCAATGCGAGCGGCATAGTTCTTGTAGGTCATGGCGGTCATGGCTCAACTCCTATATTTGTGAGGAACTCGCGCGCATCTCTCACCTGATACCGTTTGGCTTCCTTGGCGGGGTGCGGCCGATGAAAGGCCGCTGCCTCGCCTTTGCATTCGAAGCGGACGCGCGATCCGTTGCCTTCGATGACATTACAACCCACGGCGACCAGCAGGCTTTCAATATCCATCCAATCGATCGTCGCCGACACCGGATCGCGAAAAACCGCCGCCAGGGTCTTGCGCTGCTTGCTGTTCATGCACGCATATTATGCCAAGGTGTAAAGTTTGCAATCATATTATGCAATCATGTTTGACCGGTTAAATAAAAGGGTTACAAGCCCTGATTCCTGCTCTATAGGGTGCCACCGTTTGTGGATCGCGCATGTCGCGTTTGATCGGATGACGGAGCTTTTCTCTTGGCAAATGTAACGGTGATCGGCGCACAGTGGGGCGACGAAGGCAAGGGCAAGCTCGTCGACTGGCTGTCGAACCGCGCCGACGTGGTGGTGCGTTTCCAGGGCGGCCACAATGCCGGCCATACGCTTGTTGTCGGCAACCAAGTCTATAAACTGTCGCTCCTGCCGTCCGGCGTCGTCCAGGGCAAGCTTTCCGTCGTCGGCAACGGCGTGGTCATCGACCCGTGGGCGCTGTTCGACGAAATCGCCCGCGTCGAGGCGCAAGGCTTGAAGATCACCCCCGACCTGCTGGTCGTCGCCGACAATGCCTGCCTGATCCTGCCGCTGCATCGCGAACTCGACGTCGCCCGCGAAGCCGCCGCCGGCGCCAACAAGATCGGCACCACCGGCCGCGGCATCGGCCCGGCCTATGAGGACAAGGTCGGCCGTCGCGCCCTGCGCGTCGCCGATCTCGAAGACCTCGACGCGCTGGAAGGCAAGATCGACCGGTTGCTGACCCACCACAACGCCTTGCGCGCCGGCCTCAACCTGGCGCCGGTCGATGTGCCTGGCCTGGTCGCCGCCCTGAAGGCCATCGCGCCGCGCCTGCTTTCGCACGCCAAGCCCGTCTGGCACATCCTCGACAAGGCCAAGCACGACGGCAAGCGCATCCTGTTCGAAGGGGCGCAAGGGGCGCTGCTCGATATCGACCACGGCACCTATCCCTTCGTCACCTCGTCCAACACCGTGGCCGGCCAGGCGGCGGCGGGTTCCGGCATGGGACCGAAAAGCGTCGGCTATGTGCTCGGCATCCTCAAGGCCTATACCACCCGCGTCGGTTCGGGTCCGTTCCCGAGCGAACTGTTCGACGACGTCGGCAGGGGCATCGCCGAGCGTGGCCACGAATTCGGCACCGTCACCGGCCGCGCCAGACGCGTCGGCTGGCTCGACGCCGTGCTGGCGCGCCAGTCGATCGCCATCAACGGCATCGACGGCATAGCGCTCACCAAGCTCGACATCCTCGACGGCATCGATGTCATCAAGGTCTGCGTCGGCTACAAGGTGGGCGGCGAGGTCCTCGATTACCTGCCCGCCGGTTTCAAGGCGCAGCAGGGCATCGAGCCGGTCTATGAGGAGATCGAAGGCTGGTCGCAATCGACCCGCGGCGCGCGCTCGTGGAAGGACCTGCCTGGCAACGCCGTCAAATATGTCCGTCGCATCGAGGAACTGATCGGCGCGCCCGTGGCCCTTCTGTCGACGTCGCCTGAGCGAGAAGACACCATTCTCATGCGGGATCCGTTCCAGGATTAGACGGCGGGTGGTGGCTTCCGGAAACTAAAAAAGCGCGAGAAGACACCATTCTCATGCGGGACCCGTTCCAGGATTAGACGGCGGGGTGGTGGCTTCCGGAAACTAAAAAAGCGCGAGAAGACACCATTCTCATGCGGGATCCGTTCCAGGACTGAGGCGCCGCAACGGTTTATGCAAACCTTTGCAAAAACGTGCGGCAGTTGAGCCTTTAACCCCTTACCTGATTGGCTTTTCCGTAGCAAAGCCAATGAAAACAAGAGTTTACCTTTCGTTAACCGCGAAAATGACGGCGAATGTTAAGGATTTGCGCCTAAACTCACCTGCATGTTCGATCTCGACCCCAGATTGCAGGCCAGGCTGCGTCAATCGCTCAAGCGGGTTCTCATCCTTGAGGAAAATCCTGCCTATGCCCGCATGCTGTCCGACATGGTGCGGGTGCTGGGCGCCGACCAGATCACGGTGATGGGCGACGATCGCGCGGCGCTGGACAAGATGGAGCTGCTGGAGCCGCAGCTCATCCTCAGCGAATACGCGACCGCCCATATCAACGGCATCGATTTCACGCGGTCGCTGCGCCGTTCGGACGGACGGTACAAGGCGGTGCCGCTGATCATGATGAAGGCCGACATCACGCCGCAACAACTGACCGAGGCGCGCAACTGCGGCGTCCATGAAATGCTGTCCAAGCCCTTCGCCTGGCAGGATCTCGTCAAGCGCCTGCAAAACGTGCTGTTCAAGCCGCGCGACTGGATCGAGGTCGCCAGCTATACCGGCCCCGATCGCCGCCGTTTCAATACCGGCACCAATGAATACAAGGGACCGAAAAAACGCCGCAACGAAGCCGGCACTATCGACCGCGCTGCCCTGGAAGACGCTGTTGGCCTGTTGAAAGCCGCCCTGCCGGACTTTGAGCGCGACGCACAGGCGGCGATGCCCCTTATCATGCAGCAGATGGCCGTGATCGTGCCGGCGTGCAAAGGCACCAAGGCGCCAAGGTTCCTCGCCGCCGTCCAGGCCATGATCGCCGACATCCGCAACAGGACGGTTTCACGCCAAAGCCTGGAACCTCAGGTCGATATCCTGATGCAGAGCCTTGGCCTGGTACCGCCGGTGCCGGAAAATTTTCTCGATCTCGATGGCCGGCCGGGGCGGGCCGCCTAGCCGGGAACCCTCAGGCCGGGGTCGCGGCCTTGTTGGCGGCGACCATCGCCTTCTGCAGCTTCTCGAACGCCCGCACCTCGATCTGGCGCACGCGTTCGCGCGATACGCCGAAACGTTCGGCCAGGTCTTCCAGCGTGGTCGGCGAATCCTTCAGCCGGCGTTCGGTCAGGATTTCGCGCTCGCGCTCGTTGAGCTCGCCCATCGCCGTCTGCAGCAGATCCATGCGCTGGCCGTATTCCTGGTTGTCGGCCAGGACCGTTTCCTGGGATTGCTGCTTGTCGTCGACCAGCCAGTCCTGCCATTCCGAATCGCCCTCGGCGGCGCGCAGCGGCGCGTTGAGCGACGAATCGGCCGACGACATGCGCCGGTTCATGTTGACGACGTCGGTTTCCGAAACGCCCAGCTTGGTGGCGATCTGCTCGACCTGGTCGCGGCGCAGGTCGCCGTCTTCCAGCGCCGAAATCTCGGACTTTACGCGGCGCAGGTTGAAGAACAGCTTCTTCTGGGCGGCGGTGGTGCCCATCTTGACCAGCGACCACGAGCGCAGCACGTACTCCTGGATCGACGCCTTGATCCACCACATGGCGTAGGTGGCCAGGCGGAAGCCGCGATCAGGATCGAACTTCTTGACCGCCTGCATCAGGCCGACATTGCCTTCGGAAATGACTTCGCCGACCGGCAGGCCATAGCCGCGATAGCCCATGGCGATCTTGGCCACCAGGCGCAGGTGCGACGTCACCAGCTTGTGCGCCGCCTTCGGGTCCTGATGCTCGGTCCAGCGCTTGGCCAGCATGAATTCCTCGTCCTTGGCCAGCATCGGGAACTTGCGGATTTCCGACAGGTAGCGGTTGAGGCCGCCGTCGGGCGACAGGGCGGGCAGGGAGGCGGCATTACCGGTGGTCGTCAGGGCCATCGAAGTCATCGTGGTATCGCTTTCCGGCTGGAGATCCGAAGGATCGGATGAAAGAAGTGTGTCGGTCATGAGCCTGAAAGCCTGAAGCCTGCGAGGGGGAAAACACAGGCCTCGGTCAAGCCCATGACCGGCAGCTGCGTTCAATTTAGGTACGCCTTTGGCGAATAAAAGGGGCGGGCGGATGACAAAATCTAATTTGTGACTTTAGCGTATCATTTGAGACGATAATACAGGCATCACAATGGGGTGAGTGCGGTGCACAACGAAGCGCTCTGCGCATCATTGTGCTCACGACCCTTTTACACGCGTGATAGCTTTGAGAATAACGCCATCCGCCGCATTGTCCGCATTGCGATAAACTTCCGCCGCGGGAATACGATAAACCTCTACACGCTTGCTGTTCAGCCAGTGATCGCGAACCTCGTCGCGCATGGCTTGGCTCTCTTCGCTGTGCGCATGGCCATCGACCTCAACACAAAGGCCGGCTTTGGCGCAGTAGAAATCCAGAATATACGGACCGAAAGGATGCTGGCGACGAAATTTCACGCCTGGCTCAGCGCACAGTCGCAACCGTTGCCATAGTAATTGTTCCGGCTCGGTCGGCGCCTTGCGCATCGCACGCGCCAGGGCGACCTTGCGACTGTCCTTCTGTGCACGTCCGGCCATGATGCAGCATAGGAATTACAAGACCAGGGAGCAAGTCGGAAAGCCGGCGAAGCAAGAAGCCCTTCCACCACATCTCGTTCGCCACCTGCTTCGTGGTGGCTTACTCGTGCGGTCCCCCTCCCCGAAATCTTCGATTTCAGGGAGGCACAAGAAAGCATTGATCTTATACCTCCCTGAAATCGAAGATTTCGGGGAGGGGGACCATGAGCGCGGCACAATAGCTAGACCAGTTTGGATGCGCGAAATGGTGGAGGGGTTTCTTGTTTCCCCCTATTACTCTTCCCCCAACCCCGCCAGCGCTTCGACCAGGTCCAGCATATCCTCCGGCATGGCGGCCTTGAACTTCAACTTCTCCCCCGTGATCGGATGGACAAACCCCAACAATCCGGCGTGCAGGGCCTGGCGCTCGAAACCCAGTTCCTTCACGATCTCCTGCACCTGACGTGCCGGCGCGCCCGAGCCATAGACCGGATCGCCCAGGCACGGACAGCCGAGATGCGCCATATGCACGCGAATCTGGTGCGTCCGCCCGGTTTCCAGCCGGCAGGTCAGCAGCGCCGCCAAAGGCTTGGTGATGCCGAACACCTCCTCCAGCTGATAATGCGTGATCGCCTGCCGTCCGCCCTGGCGCAGCACCGCCATCTTCTTGCGGTCGTGGTGCGAACGGCCGATCTGGGTGGTGACGGTGCCGCTCATATATTTCGGTGCCCCGCGCACGATGGCGCGGTATTCACGGTCGATATCGTGGCGGCTGAACAGTTCGCTGAGGCCGCGATGGGCGGCGTCGGTCTTGGCCGCCACCATGACGCCCGAAGTATCCTTGTCGAGGCGATGGACGATACCCGGCCGCACCACGCCGCCGATGCCGCTCAGGCTGTCCCCGCAATGAAACAGCAGCGCATTGACCAGCGTGCCGTCGGGCGTGCCCGGACCCGGATGCGCCGCCATCCCCGCCGCCTTGTTGATGACGATCAGGTGGGCGTCCTCGTACAACAGGTCGAGCGGCAAATCCTGCGGCTCAGGCGTCGCGCTGACCGGCGCCGGGATCAGCAGTTCATAGACGCCCACCCGCGCCTTGTGCTTGCCGTCCGCCACCACCTCGCCGCCGAAGCTCAGACGCCCCTCGGCGATCAAGGCCTGCACCCGGGCGCGTGACAGGTCAGGCAGGTGCGCGGGCAGGGCGCGGTCGAGGCGCTCGCCGGCATCGGCATCGCTGAGGATAATGCTGACGACCTCACCCTCCAGGGCCAGGTCGTCCATATCGTCGGGCTCGGTCATGGCGCGGTTCCTAACCGCAACCGCTGCAAAAGAAAAGGGTGCCCTTGCGTGCAGCGCAAAAAAGTGATATCACTTTGATATACTTCGGAGGGCCGGTCATGGAAGATGCGCAGAAACCTTTAAGCCAGATGGTGGCGCAGGGCTGGGACATCGTCAGCCATTCCATGGGCCATGGCCGCGATGGTTCACCGACGCAAAGCTTCCTGCTGCGCCGGCAAAAACAGCACCGCATCCTGCAGATTCGCCCGAAAATGCTGGGCAAGGGGTTTGTGGTGGAGGAATTCGATGTCTGAAACGAAGGGGCATGTCATGAATGAACACGATAAGGGTCCGCAGGCGATCAACCGGACGAATGAGGTCGGCGGCGCCGGCCAGGGCGGCGGCCTGTGGCTGCTCGGGTTTTTCCTGCTGCTGGCGGCGGCTATCGCCTCGCCGATCGTGATGGGTTTGCCGGGGATAGCGGCGACGATCCCCCTGGCGGTCACCGACCTGTTCCTGCTGTGCGGCTTCTATGCCTTGCAGCCGAACCAGGCCATGGCCATCACCCTGTTCGGCACCTACAAGGGCACCGACCGCAAGACCGGCCTGCGCTGGGTGCCGTTCTGGTACGGCCGCAAAAAGGTTTCCTTGCGCGTGCGCAACGTCACCAGCGAAGCCCTGAAGGTCAACGACCAGCGCGGCAATCCGATCGAAATCGCCGCCAACATCGTCTGGCATGTCGCCGATTCGGCCCAGGCCCTGTTCGACGTCGACGACTACACGGCCTTCGTCAACATCCAGATCGAGACGGCCCTGCGCGAAACGGCGCGGCAATATGCCTATGATCACGCCGAGGACGGCCAGCCGACGCTGCGTGACGACGCCGAAATCGTCGGCGCCCGCCTGCGCCAGGACCTGGCCGAGCGTGTCGCGGTGGCCGGCGTGGCGGTCGACGAGGCCCACCTGATGCACCTGGCCTATGCGCCGGAAATCGCCGGGGCCATGCTGAAGCGCCAGCAGGCCGAGGCCGTCATCGCCGCCCGCCAGAAGATCGTCGCCGGCGCTGTCGGCATGGTGGAGATGGCGTTGGAGCAACTGTCGGCGCGCGGTGTCGTCAGGCTCGACGAGGAGCGCAAGGCGGCGATGGTCTCCAACCTGCTGGTCGTGCTGTGCGCCGATCGCGAAGCCCAGCCGGTGGTCAATACCGGCACGCTCTACGGCTGATGGCGTCGCCGTCCAAGAAAGCCTATCCGCTTCGGGTCCGGCCCGAAGTGCTGGCGGCGGTCGAGCGTTTGGCCGCCGCCGAACTGCGCTCGACCAACGCCCAGCTCGAGATGCTGCTGCGCGAAGCCCTGGCCCGACGCGGCATCACGCTGACACCAGCGAAAAAGGACTGACTATTCGATGTCTTCGTTGATCAGGCCGATCTTGAGATAGCCGTTCTGCTGCAGCGTGTTCAGCACCGCCACGAAGTCGTCGTACCTGATGTCCTTGTCGCCGCGGATCAGCAGGCGCTCATTGTGCGGATCGGGCGATTGCAGGGCGGCGGCGACATCGCCGGGCAGGGTGGCCAGGGACGTCTTGGTCGAGCCGATATAGATATCGTCGGGGCCCATGACCGAGATGAAGACCGGCGGCTTCGGCGGCTTGACGCTGGGTGAATTGGCGGGCGGCAGGTCGAGCTTGATCGAGACGGTGGCCGTCGGGATCGACACCATGAAGATGATCAGCAGCACGAGCATGACGTCGACGAACGGCGTCACGTTGATGTCCGAATTTTGCGTGACGGTATATTTGCTGCCGCCACCACCGCCCAGTTTCGCACCCATCTCTGCCCCTCCCGCGTTTCCGGCCTCGGCCGTATTTCCGCGACTATGCCACCTTTCAGCCAGGCCGGCAATCGGACATGAAAAACCCCGGCTGCACGGGCAACCGGGGTTTTCGAAAGGTCGGGGTGGCCTGCGCCTATTCGATATCTTCGTTGATCAGGCCGATCTTGAGATAGCCGTTCTGTTGCAGCGTGTTCAGAACCGCCACGAAGTCATCGTACTTGATGTCCTTGTCGCCGCGGATCAGCAGGCGCTCATTGTGCGGGTCGGGCGATTGCAGGGCGGCGGCCACGTCGCCGGGCAGGGTGGCCAGCGAAGACTTGGTCGAGCCGATATAGATGTCGTCGGGACCCATCACCGAGATGAAGACCGGGTCCTTCTTCGGCTTGTCCGGCTGGCCCTTGGCGGGCGGCAGGTCGAGCTTGATCGAAACGGTGGCCGTCGGGATCGACACCATGAAGATGATCAGCAGCACGAGCATGACGTCGACGAACGGCGTCACGTTGATATCCGAATTCTGGGTCACGGTATATTTGCTACCGCCGCCGCCACCGAGCTTTGCGCCCATATGATCTACTCCCTTGAAGCCGCCGGAATCGTCGAGACACCGGGGACGAACGTTATGCCAGTGGTCCGGGCGCGGCGCAACCGTGTGTGCCGTTTGGGGACGCTCACCCTTGATTTAGGCCAAGACGCGGGCAAAAGTAAAGACGTATTGGCCGGGTGCGCAGCCATAATCGACAGAGATTAAGATATTTCAAAGGCGCATTGCCCGGCTATTCGCGGCGGGCGCGAAACTTATAGGGATTTCATAATGCGCCAGGAGAAAGGCGGCGGTCGTTTATGCAGGAAGCAGGCCCTGGACGCCCAGGAGACAGGAGGCGGATTTATTCCGCCGGCGTGGTCGGGCGGGCCTGGCCGGTGATGCGGCCCCACATGGCGCGGCTGAACAGCGGCGGCCAGGTTTCCATCGTCGCGATCAGGCCGCGCGCCCAGCGCCGCGACGGCTTTTCGTAATAGTAATGCGCGCAGGCGGCGATGGCGATCGAGACGGCGATCGAGATGAACACCCACGCCATTTTCGGCACCTGCAGGCCTATGCCCCACACCGGAAACGACTTGAAGATGATCTTCTGGATGATGTCGTGGACCAGGTACAGCGCGAACGACACCACGCCCAGCCAGTAGGCGACGCGGCTTTGCAGCACGCGCGCGACGCTTCCTTCGTCGTGGCTGAGCGCCATGATCAGGGCGGCGAAGACGGCGACCAGCCAGAGGTCGGTATCGCGGAAGCACAGCATGACGATCGCGCCGGCCAACAGGGGCAGGGAGGCCCGCGACGGCATCAGGTCCTTGAAGCGGTAGGCGACAAGGCCGATGTAGAACGAGGCCAGGCAGCGCAGGGTGGTGCCCGGCGCGTAGGAATGGACGACATTGAGCTGGCCCGGCCAGTGGCGGGTATGGATCATCCAGTACGGGCCGAAGGCGACGGCGACCAGGGCGGCGAAGCTGACCGCGACGCCGATCAGGGCGTAGCGCCGCGGCAGCCACAGCGCCACCAGGATGCTGAAGGGAAACAACAGGTAGGCCGCCCATTCTGTCGAAATCGACCATGATGGCGGCACGATCGAATAGGCGGTGCCCAGCGCGTGGATCATGGCGATGTTGAAGGGCAGGGCGCGCAGGACATTGTCGTCGAAATGGTAGGTGTCGCTCAGCACGGTGGTGATCAGCACGGCGGTGACCAGGGTCATCAGGATGTAGAGCGGATAGATGCGCGCCAGCCGCAGCAGCAGGAATGACTTGAAATTCTTCAGGCTGAAGCCGTTTTCGAACAGGCCGCCATAGGTCATGGCCATGACGAAGCCGCTGAGGATGAAAAACAGGTCGACGGCGATATAGCCGTGGCTGACGAATGGCCGCACCAGTGTCGGGAAAGCGGCCAGGCCGTTGGCATGGAAGACGACGACGTACAGCGCCGCTATGCCGCGCAGGCCGGTGAGGGCCTTGATCTCGCCGGACGGAGAAGCGGATGTCGTGGACATGAAACTCGGGAATGTACAGGGTGCGCCCGGGCTCCATAGCCTGTTTCGCGGTCGCAGCATAGGGCTGGATCACGCCAGCGTGATAAGGAATTGTTACAGTGATGAGCGGCGATTTGCCGCGAAGAACGCCCATAGCCATGCGAAGGGCCAAAGGCGGCGCGGACTATCCGCTGGCGTAACGGCGGTAATCGCCGGCCTGGGTCTCCTTGCGGGCCAGGGCCTCGGCCATGCGCCGCATCTGGCGGTTCAGCACCGGTGGCGCCTCGTCCTCTTCGGCCACCGGCGTCTCGGCCGGAGCCTTGGCGGGCAGCTTCGCGGCGGGCCGTGCCTTGGTTTCGACCTCCGCCGCTTCCTTGTGGATCAGGTCGAGCGCTTTCTTGACCGCGATCAGGGCGCGGGCGGCGCGCAGGATGTCGGCATAGGTTTCGGGGACCGGCTGGGCATCCAGCGCTTTCAGCAAGCGTTCGCCGTGGGCGTGGAGACGGCTGTCGTGGGTGGGGTGCGTGTTTTCCATGCGGATAAGAATCGCATGGTTTCGGAGAGCGGGGATAAGTTTTGGGGAAGAAATTTAACCCATTGATTCGAAAGCGCAAATGAACGCGAATAGACGCGAATATCTCGTTCCTCCCGCTTGTCGGGAGGGCTATCGCATGTAAAAATGAAACTCTATCTTCTTCCACCTCTCCCCTTTCAAGGGGAGAGGATGCCGCGGAGCGGCAGGTGAGGGGTTCTTGCCGTCAGTGGAATTGACCCCTCATCCGTGCCGGGGGCGCCTAGCCCTTCGGGCCACCTTCTCCCCAGATGCGGGGAGACGTGAGCAGAGTTAAAGCCATATTCGATAGCTCTCCCCGAAAAACGGGGAGGAGTAAGAATGGATGCCGCCCCTGCCATTTTCTTGCGCGCGCCGGGCGCACGTCCCATCTGTCATCCGCGCCGCGATGGCGCTAGAGTCGAATCGTGCCCAAAGACCCTGAAGAAGCCGAAATCATCATCCCCACGCCCGACGGCCTGGCGCCCGCCGATCCGCTGGTCGGCGCCGAGCTGATCCGCCACGAGGCGAAGCTGGCGCCCGACAGGCCCGGCGTCTACCGCATGCTGGGCGGCGACGGCGAAGTCCTCTATGTCGGCAAGGCCAAAAGCCTGAAGAAACGCGTGCTGCAATATGCGCGGGGCCGCGTCCACGCCCAGCGCATCGCCCGCATGGTCCAGCTGACGCGCGAAATGGTGCTGATCCGCACCGATACCGAAGGCGAGGCCCTGCTGCTGGAAGCGCGCCTGATCAAGGCGCTGAAGCCGCGCTACAACGTGCTGCTGCGCGACGACAAGATGTTCGCCGAAATCCTGGTGCGCCAGGACCATCCGGCGCCGCAGATCACCAAGCACCGCGGCGCGCATACCATCGCGGGCAATTATTACGGCCCGTTCGCCTCGACCGGCGCGGTCAACCAGACCCTGGATACTTTGCAAAAGGCGTTCCTGCTGCGCACCTGCACCGACAGCGTCTATGCTGCGCGCACCCGGCCGTGCATGCTGCACCAGATCAAGCGCTGTTCGGCGCCGTGCACCGGCGTCATCGGACTGGAAGCCTATAACGACCTGGCCCGCCAGGCCGACGCCTTCCTGCGCGGCAAGAGCCGCACGGTCATCGCCACCATGTCGGCCGAGATGATGCAGGCCTCCGACGACATGGATTTCGAGCGCGCCGCCCATCTGCGCGATCGCGTGCGGGCGCTCAACCACGTCGCCATGTCGTCGTCGATCGACCTCAACGAGGAGGAGGCCGATATCTTCGCCGCCTTCGTCGAGGGCGGTTCGGCGTGCGTGCAGGTGGTGTTCTACCGCGCCGGCCAGAACTGGGGCGACCGCGCCTATTTCCCGCGCATCGATACCGAGGATACCGAGGCGACGGTGCTGGATGCCTTCCTGGGCCAGTTCTACCAGGACCGCCAGGTGCCGAAGCTGATCCTGCTGTCGCACGACCTCACTGAGCCCGACCTGATGGCCGAAGCGTTGAGTTTACGCAAAGAGCGCCGCGTCACCATCACGCGGCCGCAACGCGGGCCGAAGTGCGAACTGGTCCAGCACGCCGCCAACAATGCGCGGGCGGCGCTGGGCCGGCGCATGGCCGAACATTCGGCGCAGTCGAAGCTGCTGCAGGGCGTGGCCGAGGCCTTCGGGCTGGAGGCGCCGCCGGTGCGCATCGAGGTCTACGACAACTCGCACCTCGGCGGCACGCATGCCGTCGGCGGCATGGTGGTGGCCGGGCCGGAGGGCTTCCTGAAAGGCCAGTACCGCAAGTTCACCATTCGCGACCTCGATACGGTGCCGGGCGACGACTACGCCATGATGGCCGAGGTCTTCCGCCGGCGGTTCATGCGGCTGGCGCGGGCAAAGGAGGATCCTGCCGCCGCCGAGGGCTTCGGCCGGCCCGACCTGGTGCTGGTCGACGGCGGCCAGGGCCAACTCGACGCCGTGCTGAAGGTGATGGAGGAACTGGGCACGACCGACGTGCCGATCGTCGGCGTGGCCAAGGGGCCGGACCGCGACGCCGGCCTGGAGCGCTTTTTCATGCCCGGGCGGCTGCCGTTCATGATGGAGCCGAAGTCGCCGGTGCTTTATTACCTGCAACGCCTGCGCGACGAAGCCCACCGCTACGCCATCGGCGCCAACCGCCAGAAGCGCGCGGCGGCCATCACCAAGAACCCGCTCGACGAGATCGACGGCATCGGCGCCCGGCGGAAACGGGCCTTGTTGCAGGCCTTCGGTTCCGGCCGCGAGGTCGGCCAGGTGCGGGTCGAGGACCTGATGAAGGTCGAGGGCATTTCCGAGGCCCTGGCGCACAAGATCTACGACTTTTTTCATCCGGGATGAGGGGCGGCATATATGCTGGACAGGATAGGGGAACTGGAGCGGCTTGCGAAATTGCGCGACAGCGGTGTTCTCACCGAAGCAGAATATGAGGCTGAGAAAAGGCATGTGTTGACCCAACGCCTTCTTCTCTCGCCGATGGTGTGGGTGCCGGTCGTGATTGTGGTCCTGCTGGCAATCGGCGGCGGCGTCATCTGGCGGCTGGATCAAGGCCTGCCCGCGGTCAAGGTAGCTGTCGGCAAATCCACCGTGTCCCCGGCCATGCCGGACCAAGTCATGCGGACGGCGGCGGCATTTCAGGCGGCTTTCGGTCACGCCTCGCCTGCGGCGGCCGATATCGGCGATGAACATGTCGTCTTTTCGTCGGCCCGCCTGATCGATACCAGTTTCGGCCCGGTTCTGGTCAGCCAGGGCGAGGTTGAAAACGCGAGCCATGCGTCGTCCGGCAAGATCGCCGTGCACTATCTTTCGGAAAGCGGCGGCGTGTTTCGGGTGACAAAAAGCTTTGTCCCCGCCGTCGAAGCCGGTTCCTTCGGTACGTTGTCGCAGTGGAGCGTCAGCGCCAATCTGACCGGCAAGCCGCTGATCTATACCGAAGGCGGCGGCACCTGGCAGGGCTACACCTGCGCCTATGCCGTGTTGACCGAACTCCAGCCGTCAGGCCCGAAAGAGCTGGCCAGTATTCCGATCGCCTATGACGATTCGGGTGCGCGCATGGACAATGAAAAGGCCCAGTCGATCGAAGGCAAGATCGACCATATTGTGCAAGGCAAGGCTTTCGATGTCAGCTACACCGGAACGCAGAACTTCTCGGACCATTATGTTCGCCAAGGCGATGCCTATATCAACGTCTCGAAGGCGCAAATGCCGCAATGCTAGGTGTATCGGATGCAGGATGCCGGGATTAAACCTTGATATTTGACGCCCGTGGTGGTCTTTTCCGCGCGAATTATCGAAGGTGGCCCGCATGACCGGCAAAAACGTCAATCCCATCCCCAATATCCTGACCCTGATCCGGCTGATCGGCGGGGTGGTCATGTTCTGCCTGCTGGCCAGCGCCGCCGGCGGCGTGCCGTTCATCCAGGTCCTGCCCGACACCATGTTCGCCCTGCAGCGCTGGGGCGTCTACGTCTTCGTCATCGCCGCCTTCACCGACCTGTTCGACGGCATCCTGGCGCGGCAGCTGCATGCCGAAAGCGAATGGGGCGCCATCCTCGATCCGATCGCCGACAAGATCCTGGTGTGCGGCACCATACTGGGGCTGTTCACCTTCAATACCGGCAATCCCGTCTTCGCCCTGCCGGCGGCGCTGATCCTGTTCCGCGAATTCGCCGTCAGCGCCCTGCGCGAAGCCGCCGCCGCCCACGGCGTCAAGATCAAGGTCAGCTTCATGGGCAAGATCAAGACGACGGTGCAGCTGGTGGCGCTGGGCACGCTGCTGGTCGCCGAGGCGTGGCCGGCCTTCGACCTGCCGCCGGAATGGGGCGGCATGGTGTTCGTGCTGGCCAATGTGCTGCTGCTGCTGGCGGCGCTGGTGTCGATCTGGTCGGGCGCGCAATATTTCGCCGCCGCCCGCAAACTGATGTGAAAAATCCGCGCCATGTGGTGCGCCATCACCACATGGACAAACCGTAATGCACCTTACGGCGATTTAATTAGACCTTTATACTAAAGTTCTAGATGTTGGCCCTCGCAATACCGCAACCCGGTGGCGCACACGTCAGGTAAAGATGCAATTTTTGCAGAAGGATGGCCTCCACCCTTGTGCAAAAATCGCTTAGGGGTCCCATGTCTCTCGCTTTTTCCACGATCGTCTATGAATGGCGGCGCTATTTCGCGGCCATCATCGCGCTCGCTGTCGCCGGCCTTCTGATGCTGGCGCTCACCGGCATGTTCCTGGGCGCCGGCAAGGCCTTTACCGCCACCATCGACCGTTCGCCGGCCGAGATCATGGTCCTGTCGCCGCAGTCGGAAGGCTTCTTCGGCAACGACAGCGGTCTGCCGCGGCGTATAATTCCGCTTCTGTACGAGCATCCCGACGTTACCGAGGTGATGCCCAGCGACGGCAATTTCGCCTTCTGGCAGAACTTCCCCAAGGACGGCAAGCCGGCCAAGGGCGACGGCGTCCAGGTCGTCATCATCGACCCGACGCCTGGCTCCCTGTCCGTCCCCAATGACTTCGACGCCAACTTGCTGGGGGCGATTTCCGAACCCTATGCGGTGGTCATCGACAAGTCGAGCCAGGACAAGCTCGGCACCCGCCTTGGCGAAAAGGCCAAGATGAACGGCCAGTCCGTGACGGTAAAGGCCCTGACCACCGGCTATCCCAGCCTGTTCAATTCATCCGTCTTCGTGTCGCGCCAGACGGCCAAGCTGCTGGGCGTCTACCAGGAAGGACCGCGCGTCGGCTCCCTGCTGGTCAAGATCCGCGATCCGAAGCGAGTCAAGCAGGTCGTCGCCGAACTGAACGTCCTCGGCAATGGCCAGTATCGCGCCTGGACGCGCGAAAAGCTGTCGGCGACCAACGAAGCCGGCATCCTCAAGGCCGGCGGCATCGCGCCGATCCTGGGCTTCATGGTGCTGGTCGGCTTCTTCATCGGCATCGTCATCACCTGGCAGACCCTGCAGGCGGCGATCCTGGCCAATATCAAGGAGTTCGCCTCCCTGCGCGCGCTGGGCGTCTCCATGGGATCGTTGCGCCTGATCATCATAGAAATCAGCTTCTGGGTCGGCATCTTCGGCCTGGTGGTGACCGTCCTGCTGATCGCCGCCGTCAACCTGATCGCCAAGCTGATCTCCATTCCGATGGACTTCCCGCTCTATATCGATATCCCGGTGGGCTGCGTTCTGCTGTTCATTGCCATCATGTCGGGCTTCTTCTCGCTCGGCGTCCTCAAGAAAAGCCAACCTGCGGATCTGCTGCGATGAGTGCGAAACTGGCCATAGACGCCAAGGGGCTTGGCAAGAGCTACAAGATCGGCAAGCAGAAGCAGCAGGTGCTGAAGAATGTCGATTTCACCGCCTGGCATGGCCAGGTGACCATGGTCATGGGGCCGTCAGGCTCGGGCAAGTCGACCCTGATCGCCGCCCTGTCGGGCCTGATGAAGCCCGACGAGGGCAAGGTCATCGCGTTGGGTGAGGATCTGTGGGCCAAGAAAAAGTCGAAGATCGACCGCTTCCGCCTCGATCACTGCGGCTTCATTTTCCAGGGCTTCAACCTGTTCCCGTCGCTCAACGCCATCCAGCAGGTCGAGCAGGTGCTGAAATACTGCAAGGTGCCGAAGACGGAAGCCAGCGCCCGCGCCCGCGCCGTGCTCGATTCGGTCGGCCTCCTGCCGCGCATCAGCCTGCGCCCGCAGGAAATGTCGGGCGGCGAAAAGCAGCGCGTCGCCATCGCGCGGGCGCTCAGCAAGGAGCCGTCGCTGATCTTTGCCGACGAACCGACGTCGGCGCTCGATTCGGTGTCGGGCCAGGTGGTCATCAAGCTGCTGCACCAGGCCGCCAAGGAGCGCGGCGCCGCCGTCGTGGTCGTGACCCACGACCCGCGCCTCGAAGCCTATGCCGACCGCGTCATTCACATGGAAGACGGCAAGATCCTCAGCGATCACATGATCGCCGAACCGCCGTCTATCGCTTAAGTCTATGAAAAACCAGAGAAACATCATGTCTCGCAAATTCGTTTACGCCTCCGCCATCGCCCTGCTGGCCGTCGCCGGCACGCTCGCCGGCTGTCAGAAGCCAGGCGGTCCCGGTGGCATGGGCGGCCCCGGCGGCAAGAACGCCATCAAGGTGCCGGAAAGCCCCTATTCGACCATCGCCAACGGCAAGGTCGATGTCGAGGGCGGCGTCATCCAGGTGGCGGCGCGCACCGCCGGCACGGTCAGCGACGTCTATGTCCAGGAGGGCGACGTCGTCACCAAAAACGAAATCCTGGCCCGCCAGGAAGACGACGCCCAGCGTCTGGCCGTGCAGACGGCGCGCGCCGGCGTGGCCCAGGCGGTCAGTTCAGAGCAACTGACCGAGGTCAATATCCGCACCGCCCAGCGTGAATACGATCGCCTGGCCAAGCTGGCGCCGTCCAATTTCGTCGCCCAGCAGAAGCTCGACGAAGCCCAGGACGCCATCGACACCGCCAAGGCGACGCTCAGCACCCAGCAGGCGGCCGTGCAGACCGCCCAGGCCCAACTGGCCCAGGCGCAATATAACGAGGAACTGACGGTCATCCGCGCGCCGATGGACGGCAAGATCATCCGCCGCTATGCCAATCCCGGCGCCGGCGCCTCGACCCTGAACGTGTCGGACATGTTCGATCTGGAACCCGCCATCCCGCACATCATCCGCGCCGAAATCGTCGAAAGCTCGATCCCCGACGTCCACACCGGCCAGGACGCCGAGATCGTGTCGGAAAACGATCCGACCAAGACTTATGTCGGCCATGTCGTGCGCATCGCCGCCACCTTCGGCGCGCGCAAGCTGCTGTCCGACAGCCAGAACGAAGCCACTGACGAACGCGTGGTCGAGGTGGTGGTCACCGCCGACACGACGCCGTTCCTGATCGGCCAGCGCGTGCTGGTGAAGTTCATGAAGCCCGGCCAGGTCGCCGGCGCCAAGCACGACACTCCGGTTCCGGCGGCGCCGAAGTAAGAACTAAAGTCCGGCAGCGCCGAGCCTTAAACGCGAGACTCCATCTTCTTCCACCTCTCCCCTTTCAAGGGGAGAGGATGCCGCGAAGCGGCAGGTGAGGGTTCTTGCCTCTTGCGGAATTGACCCCTCATCCAGCCCTTCGGGCCACCTTCTCCCCTTGAAAGGGGAGAAGTGTCCTCAACCCCAAAATCTTAACGGCTGTGCGCTATAAAAGCCGTGTGAAATCCGAACCCTCCGACCCGTCAACCGCCAAACCCGCTCGTGCCGGCGGGGCCAGCTTGGACGTGCTGCGCTTCCTGGCCGCCAGCTTCATCCTGCTGTTCCATTACGGTTCGAACGCCCCGGTCAGCCTCGACCATGTCCTGCCGGTCTTCGGCCAGGGCTGGCTGGCGACCGATTTCTTCCTTTTCCTGTCGGGTTATGTCCTGTCGCGCGCCTATGGCGAACGGCTGGTCCAGTCGCACATGCGCCGGACGCATTTCTTCCTGCGCCGCTTCGCCCGGCTGTGGCCGTCGCATATCCTGGTCCTGCTGGCCTTCGGCGCCTTCGTCATCGTCTCGTCGCTGGCCGGCTTCGCGCCCAACCATGCCGACAAGTACGGCGGCCTGGCCTTCTTCGCCCAGGCCTTCCTGGTCCATGGCTGGGGCATATTGCAGGCGCCGGCGTGGAACGTGCCGACCTGGACGATCTCGGCGCTGCTGATCTGCTACGCCCTGTTCAGCCTGTACCTGCCGCTGATCTATCGCCGTTCGATGGTTGTCATGGCGGCGCTGGCGGCGGGGGTGCTGATCTGCGCCCACCTGTTCGCGCTCACGCTTGCCCACCATGCCTTCGTCGACCTGCCGTTCGAATGGGGGCTGGCGCGCGCCATTCCGCTGTTCGTCCTCGGCAACCTGATCGAGCGCATGACGGCCGGTCTGCGCGTCAGCAGGACCATCTTCTGGCTCGGCCTGGCCGGCGCTTTCATGGGCGTCGCCGTCCTGGCGCAGTTGCCGCGCAATGCGCTGATCGACAGCGCCATCCTCGTCCTGCTGGCGGTGGTGCTGGCGGTTTCCGGCGCGGTCAGCTTCCGCGAAAGCGTCGTTACGCAACGCATGGGCCGGGCGTCGTTCGCCCTCTTCCTGACGCACTCCCTTGTGGGGGCGGTATGGTTCGGCCTGAGTCCGAGGCTGATCGCCCATTTCAATCTCGGCGCAAGCGCTCAATGGGGACTGTGGCTGACGGGCGTGTTGATCGCTGTCTTCGTCGCCTTCCTCTTCGACGCGCTGGTCGACAAGCCCTTGAGCGAACGCGTGTCGAAGCTCGGCTTCGTCAGGGGCGGGGTTTAGACAAACGGATTGCGGATTTCGAGGCTGCCGATCTTCATGCCGTGCTGCATATCCTCGGACCACAGCACGTCGCAGCCCGACTCCAGCGCGGCGGCCACGATCATGGAATCATAGAGGGCGAAGCCGTAGCGTTCCGCCAAAAACAGCCCTTGGATATGAATGTCCTTAGTGACAGGGCGGACATGGAAGAGCGCTCGTGTCGCCGCGGATATATCCTGGATCGTGGCCCAGTTCTTCATGTGCTTACGGAGCAGAACATTTGATAGCTCGTTCAACACCTCGACGCTGATCGTTCCGCCGTCGTACATCACCGACTTCGCAATCTGCTGCCGCCATCCGTCGCCGACGATGCCGTAGACAACAATGTTGGTGTCGAAGAACGGGTGTTCAGCGGGCATTGGCCTCGTCGCGATCGAACTTGAAATCCGCCGGCAGCAGGCCACGGTACTTGTCCAGCCGCGCCCACAATTCGTCGCGCGACGGCTTGCGCTCGATCATGACTTCATTGGGATCGTAGGCACGGATGGTAATATCGTCGCCTTCCTTGAGGCCGAGCGCTTCAACCACGATAGCGGGCAATCTTACAGCCAGCGAATTGCCCCATTTGGCGACTTGCATGGTGATGTTCCTTGGATGATATACGTTGTAAAAATGTATATCATTTCGGCCTTGTCGTCAATCAGGCCGCGTCCAGGCCCCTGCCGTTGTCAGACGGCATCGAGGCCGATATCGAAGTTCGGCGCCGAATGGGTCAGCGCGCCGACGCTGATGATATCGACGCCGGTTTCAGCGATAGCGCGCACGGTGTCGAGATTGACCCCGCCCGAGGCTTCCAGCACCGTCCGGCCAGCCGTGAGGGCGACCGCTTCGGCCAGCCGGTCGACGGTGAAATTGTCGAGCAGCACGATATCGGGCCGGAAGCTGAGGGCCTCCTCCAACTGGGCCAGCGAATCGACCTCGATCTCGATCTTCATGGTGTGGTCGCAGGCCGCCCGCGCCCGTTCCATCGCCGCCGTGACGCCGCCGCACACGGCGATATGGTTGTCCTTGATCAGGATGGCGTCGTCGAGACCGAAGCGGTGGTGCCAGCCGCCGCCGCAGCGCACGGCGTACTTCTGAAGGCTGCGCAGACCGGGCAGGGTCTTGCGCGTGGCGGCGATGCGCGCTTTGGTGCCGGCCACCGCCGCGACATAGCGCGCGGTCAGGCTGGCCACGCCCGAAAGATGGCACAGCAGGTTGAGCGCCACGCGCTCGCCGGCCAGGATGGCGCGGGCGGGTCCCGATACACGGGCCAGCACGTCGCCGGGCGCGACCTTGCCGCCGTCGGCGATCAGGGTCTCGAAATGCAGGGCCGGGTCCATAAGGGTCATGGCCAGGCGGGCGCAGTCGATGCCGGCGGACACCCCTTCCGCACGCGAGCGGAAGACGACAGAGCCCTGCGTTTGCGGCGGGACGACGGCCTGGGCCGTGACGTCGCCGGCCAGGCCCAGGTCTTCGCGTAAAGCGCGCTCGACGATGGGGCGGACCAGCAGGTCGGGCAGGCTTTCGACCGTCATGCCGGCTCCTTTTGCCGGACTTCGGCCCAGGTGGTGAAGGTGCGGCGGGGCGCGGCCGTTGCCGGGAAGTCGCTGCGGTGATGCGAGCCGCGGCTTTCGCGCCGGTTGAGGGCGCAGACGGCGATCAGGCGAGCGGCGACCAGCGGCAGGGCATCGGGGAAGCGCGCTTCCAGGCGGGCGATCATGCCGACCAGGGCCTTGAGGCCGGCCTCGTCGCGCACCACGCCGGCATAGCGGCTCATGGCGTTGCGCAACTGCTGCATTTCCAGCGGCGGCAGGACGGGCGGGGGGGCGGGCACGACGCGCTTGGCGGTGAAGGGGCTCAGGTCCTCGATCGCCGCCTTGCCGACGCGTTCGCCGAAGGCTGCCGCTTCGAGCAGGCTGTTCGACGCCAGGCGGTTGGCGCCGTGCACGCCTGTCGAGGCGCATTCGCCGGCGGCATAAAGCCCCTTCAGCGAGGTCCGGCCGAAGATGTCGGTCCGGATGCCGCCCATGTGATAGTGGGCGGCGGGCGCCACCGGCATCCATTCGGTGCGGGGATCGACGCCCTGCGCCACGCAGCTGGCGTAGACGGTCGGGAATTCGGCCGGGAAGTGTTCGCCGATGGCGTGGGTGGCGTCGAGGAAGGCGCCGCCTTTTTCCATGTCGGCCTTGTAGACGGCGCGGGCGACGATATCGCGCGGCGCCAGTTCGCCGGCCGGATCGTCGTCGAAGACGAAGCGGTGGCCGTCCTTCAGGACGAGCGTCGCGCCTTCGCCGCGCAGGGCTTCGGTGGCGAGCGGCGCGGGGTCGAGGCCGAATTTCAGCGCCGTCGGGTGGAACTGGACGAACTCCGGGTCGGCGATGACCGCACCGGCCAGGGCCGCCATGGCCATGCCTTCGCCGCGCAGGGCGGCCGGATTGGTGGTGACGGCGTAAAGGCCGCCCGAACCGCCGCTGGCCATGATCACGACCGGCGCATAGACCTCTATGGTACGATCGGCGTGCTGGACCAGGGCGCCGATGACCGCGCCGTCGTCGGACGTGATCAGGCCGAGCGCGAAGGCCTGTTCCCAGATCTCGATGTGCGGGGCGTGGAGGGCGGCATTGACCACGGCTTCCAGGATGGCCTTGCCGGCCAGGTCGCCGCCGACGCGGGCCACGCGCGCCATGCCGTGGGCGGCCTCGCGGTTGAGGACGAATGCGCCGTCCGCCTTGTGATCGAAGGGCGCACCCATGGCGTTGAGCTTGCGTACGGTCTCGGGGCCGGCTTCGGTCAGGGTGCGCGCCGCCAGTTCGTCGACGATGCCCGCGCCGGCGGCGATGGTATCGCGTTCGTGGTTTTTCGGGCTGTCCTCGGGGGACAGCGCAGCGGCGATGCCGCCTTGCGCCCAGGCTGAACTGCAGGCGACGCCGAGCGCGACCGGCGCCAGCACCAGGGTCGGGTGCGGGGCGGTGTTGAGCGCGACGCTCAACCCCGCAAGCCCCGCGCCGATGACCAGCGGGCCGTTGTGGATATGGGTTTCCGTGGCCATGATGGCCTCCTTTCTTCCCCCTTTCCCCGCTTACGGGGAGAGGGGCGGGGTGAGGGGCCGATCGTCAGCCCCTCACCCGATCGACTTCGCCAAAGGCTCGTCTCTCGTCCTCTCCCCGTGAACGGGGAGAGGTGTTCTTACGCAATCATCTCGACATCGACATGGTGTCTTGCCTTGACCATGTCGTAGCGGGCTGGGGTTTTCAGTGGCGGCATGTCGATCATGCGCTGCACGGCCAACTTCGCGCGCGAAATGATGGCGGGATCGACCTCGACCTCGAACTGCTTGAGGCGAAGGCTGTCATAGATGCCCTGCAAGGTGATCTTCTTCATGTAGGGACACAGGTTGCACGGCCTGAGGAACTCGACGCCGGGCGCATCCGAGGTGACGTTGTCGGCCATCGAACATTCGGTGATCAGCACCACCTGCTTCGGCCGGTTCTTCGTGACGTAATCGCTCATCGCCGTGGTCGAGCCGGTGAAGTCCGAGGCCGCGATGACGTCGGGCGGGCATTCCGGGTGGGCCAGCACGACGGCGTGGGGATGGGCGGCGCGCACCTCTTCGATGTCCTCGGCCGTAAAGCGCTCATGCACGATGCAGGCGCCGGCCCAGGCAATGATCCTGATGTCGGTCTGGCGGGCCACGTTCTTCGCCAGGAACTGGTCGGGAATGAGAATGACGCGATCCGTGCCCCATTCCTTGGCCGCCCATTCGACCACCTGCACCGCGTTGGCCGAGGTGCAGCAGATATCGGTTTCGGCCTTCACATCGGCGGTGGTGTTGACATAGGTGACGACCGGCACGCCTGGATAGCGTTGCCTGATCAGGCGGACATCGGCGCCAGTGATCGAGGAGGCCAGCGAACAGCCGGCGGTGACGTCGGGGATCAGCACCGTCTTTTGCGGCGCCAGGATCTTCGAGGTCTCGGCCATGAAGTGGACGCCGCCCTGGACAATGATATCGGCGTCGGATTTCGCCGCCTCGCGGGCCAGGCCGAGCGAATCGCCGACATAGTCGCCGACGCCGTGGAAAATGTCGGGCGTCATGTAGTTATGCGCCAGGACGACGGCGTTCATCTCGCGCTTCAGCCGGTTGATGGCGGCGATCAAGGGCGCCTGCAGCTGCCATTCGAGCGGGGAAATCCTGTTTTTCAGGCGCGCATAGACCGGCGCCGTTTCCCGTTCGACGTCGCGTGTAAACTCAAGCGGGCCCACATTGTCAGCCATCTGTCGTCTCCGTCACTTATGCTCAAATTTAGCATAAGACGGCTATAACATAGGCCGATTGCCGCAGTATGCAATACGGTTTGCGGTAAAAAAGACATGACGGCGGGCAACAATTGACAGGCGCGGAGATTGCAGCCATAGTTAGTCTGTAAGCTAAATGACTAACAACGAGGCGGCCGTGACCGATCCAGCCAGCGAAGAAACACCGCCCGCGCGACCAACGAAAAAAGCCACGCGCCGGCCCGTCCTGTGGGGTGTGCTGTCGGGGTGGGTGCTGATTTTCCTGCCCTATCTGGCGGTCACGATCATCCGCAACCATGGCATCGGGTTCCTGTTCGAAGAACCGTCGAGCGGGCTATACTACAATGCCAGCGTCCTGCTGCTTCTACCGTTTGTTCAGGGCTTTGCCGCCGGATGGGTGCGGGGGCCGCTGAAGCCCGACAGCCTGCGCGGCTGGTCGATCACTTTCGCGGTCCTGTTCTGGGACCTGATCGCCGCCGCATTATTCCTGCGCGAAGGCATTATCTGCCTGATCATGGCGTCGCCGCTGTTGCTGGGCTTCTTTGCCATCGCCTTTCTCATCGGTCGCGCGATTGCCGGATGGCGGTCCGGAGGACGTGTCTCGGTCAGCCTGGCGCCGCTGGTTTTGCTGGCGGTGCTTGCCGAGACGGCGGGCCCCAAGCCGAACTATCCCGACGCCATCACCGACAGCGTCACCGTCAATGCGCCGGCCGATTATGTCTGGCGTTATGTCGTCCAGTATCCCGACAATCCCAACCCGCCCGACTACTGGCTGTGGCAACTGGGCGTTCCGGCGCCGACTCATTCCGTGGCGCCCGTCCAGGCGGTCGGTGAAAAACGCGAATGCCGGTTCAATGGCGGCCAGGCGTTCGAGGAGCGGATCGCCGAACTGGAACCCAACCGGAAGCTGGTCTTCGTCATCACGAAGCAGCCACAAGACCCGGAGATCATCGGGCATCTGACCGTCGACAAGGGTGAAATCCTGCTGACGCAGAATCCCGACGGCACGACCACCCTGACGGCGACCAGCTGGTACCGGCTGCATGTGCGCCCGGCCGCCTATTTCGATATGTGGGCCGCCGATATCACGCGCCACGTCCATTTCCGCGTACTGGGCTACATGAAGCAACTGGCCGAACGCGACTATGCCCGCGACCGGGGGATAAAGTGAGGGGGCGGTTCGCTTCCCCCTTGAATCCTTACAACCCGCGCCCTTAATAAAGGCGGTATCAGATCGCAAGGAGCGCAACCATGTCCGCAGATACGCAAAAAGCCATCGACACCGACGATACTGTCGCCACCAACCTGGCCAAGGTCCTGGCCGACACCTTCACCATCTACCAGAAGACCCACGGCTATCACTGGAACGTCAAGGGGCCGAATTTCCGCGGCCTGCACCTGCTGTTCGAGGAGCAGTACAACGAAATCTGGACGTCGATCGATGAGATCGCCGAGCGCCTGCGCGCGCTCGACCATGCCGCGCCGATGGGTTCGGACGCTTTCGGCAACCTGACCGCGATCAAGGACGGCGATCCGTCGAAATCGTCGGCCGACATGGTCAAGGACCTGATCGACGGCCATGAAGTCACCGTCGCCACGCTGAAGAAGACGGCGGAGATCGCCGACAAGGCCGGCGACATTTCGACCGCCGACCTGTGCACCCAGCGCATCACGGCGCACGAAAAGCACCGCTGGATGCTGAAGGCCACGCTGGGCTGACAAACGGGGTGTGGGGTCCGTGACCCCACAACTCTTTCCTGTTTCCTTCCGTCGTCGCTGCCCTTAAAGAGGGCAGCACGACAGAAGGAAATCGAGAAAGGCTTGGGGCCTCAGGCCCCAAACCCCATTTGCCGGCCATGGTCTTCATCACGCCCAAAATCAGCGTCCCCGACGAGGAACTGCACGAGAGCTTCGTGCGGTCGTCGGGGGCTGGCGGCCAGAACGTCAACAAGGTGTCGACCGCCGTCGAGCTGCGCTTTTCGATTTTCGAGAATCTGAGCATCCCCTACGACGTCAAGATGCGGCTGATCCGCCTGAGCGGCCGCAAGGTGACGCAGGAGGGCGTGCTGATCCTGTTCGTGCAGACCCACCGCACCCAGGAAATGAACCGCAAGGCGGCGGTCGAGCGCTTCACCGAGCTGGTGCGCAAGGCCGCCGAACCGCCGCCGCCGCCACGCATCGCCACCAAACCGACGAAGGGCGCCGTCAAGCGCCGGCTCGTCGGCAAGGCGATCCGCTCACGCGTCAAGTCCAGCCGCGGCAAGGTATCCGACGATGACGAGGATTGACATCCGGCCGGCGGAGGAAAGCGATCTCGCCGCCATCCTCGCGCTTTACCGCGCCGTGGCCGGCATACCCGGCGGCCTGCTGCGCCGTGTCCACGAGATCACGCCGGACTATATCGCCAGGAATTTCGACGCCGCCCGGCGCTCGGGCCTCAGCCTGGTCGCGGTGGATGACGGCGGTATTGTTGGCGAACTGCACGGCCACGTGCCGGGCGTCCACCAGTTGCGCCACGTCATGGGCGACCTGACCGTCGCCGTCCATCCCGGCGCGCAGGGCCGGGGCATCGGGCGCAGGCTGTTCGAGCGCTTCCTCGGCGACACGCGGCGCGATTTTCCGCAGATGCGGCGCGTCGAGCTGTTCTGCCGCGCCGATAATGAACGCGCGGTGGCGCTGTATCGTTCGCTGGGTTTCGAGGTCGAGGGCGTTTTACGCGGGCGCGTGGCCGACGACCGGGGCTTCTATGGCGACGACCTGATCATGGGCCTCGATCTTACCGCAGGAAGCTGAGCGCGACGCCCGCCAGCGCGCCGGCGGCCAGCACCTTGATCAGGCCGGCGTGGAAACGCAGCAGGGCGACGGCGGCAACGGCGGCGATGACGAGCGCGCGGACATCGAGGCTGGTCCAATCGGGCCACGGCAGGTGAAGCGGCCCGAACTGGGTGTCGCTGACGCCGTGGAACAGCACGTGGACCGCGAACCAGACGCTGAGCGACAGGATGACGCCGGCCACCGCCGCCGTGATGCCGGACAGGGCAGCATTGAGGCGCGGGGCGCGGTCCAGTGCCTCGATATAGGGCGCGACCAGGAAGACCCACAGGAAGCTCGGCACGAACGTCACCCAGGTCGTCAGGCCCGCCGCCAGCACGCCGGCCAGCATCGGCGAGAACGGCGCCGGGTTGCGCCAGCCAGCCAGGAAGCCGACATATTGCAGGGTCAGGATCAGCGGGCCCGGCGTGGTTTCGGCCAGCCCCAGGCCCTGCACCATCTCGGGCGTGGTCAGCCAGTGGTAGCGCGATACGGCTTCCTGGGCGGTGTAGGCCAGCACGGCATAGGCGCCGCCGAAGGTGACGATGGCGAGGCGTGAGAAGAACGTCCCGACCTGCCACAGGACGTGGCGCGGGCCGAGCGTGGCGGCGATCAGGGCCATCGGCGCGGCCCAGGCGGCGAGGCCGAGAAGGAGCGTCGCCAGCGACGTCCACCAGCGCGCCTTGACGCGCACCGGCGGTTTATCGCTGGCCCTGGCGGGCAAAAACAGCGCGCCCAGGATCCCTGCCGCCAGCACCACCAGCGGAAACGGTACGGCGAACAGGAAGATGGCGATGAAGGCGCCCCCCGCGATGGCCCAGCTGGCGTGGCTTTTGAGCGCGCGTTTGGCGATGCGTTGCAGGGCCTCGATGACGATGGCCAGCACCACGGCCTGGATGCCGAAAAACAGGCCCTGCACCCAGGTCAGCTGGCCGTACATGACATAGGCAGCCGACAGGGCCAGCATCAGGAGGGCGCCGGGCAGGATGAACAGGCCGCCGGCCATGAGCCCGCCCCGGACACCGTGCAGCTTCCAGCCGGCATAGGTGGCCAGTTGCTGCGCTTCGGGGCCGGGCAGCAGCATGCAGACATTGAGCGCGCGCAGGTACGCGTCCTCGCTCAGCCACCGGCGTTCCTCGACCAGCAGGCGGTGCATGAGGGCGATCTGGCCGGCCGGGCCGCCGAAATTGATGAAGCCGATACGCGCCCAGACGCGCACCGCCTCGCCGAAGCTGGCCCTGGGCGGGATCACGGCAATTTGGTGATGGTGACGGGGGTTTCGTCGGCCAGGCCGGCGGGTGTATCGGCGCGGTTCGCCGCCACCGGCGCGTGGCTGAGCAAGCGCTTGCGGATCCGGCCCCAGGCCAGGCTGTAGACGAGGATGACGACGACGAGGCAGAAGAAGCGCACGTCGCTGTGGCAGACTTCGTCGATGAGGCGCGCCGCCACGCCGACGGCCGAGGACAGGGCGCACAGGAACCAGATGCGCAGGGCCAGGCCGCCATGGCTGGAATCGCGGCGCTGCAGCCACAGCTGGTAGAGATGGTCCTTGTGCGGCCGCATCAGGGGCTTGCCCTCGCGGGCGCGGGTGACGAGGGTCAGGACCACGTCGACCAGCAGCGGCGCCAGCAGGAAGCCGCCGAACCACACCGAGCCGACGCCGTAGGCCTTGATGACGAGCGTGGCGCCGGTGATCAGCGCGCCGCCGAACAAGGCGCCGGCATCGCCCTGGAACACCCTGCCCATCGGCAGGTTGAACGGCATGAAGCCGACATGGGCGCCCGCCGCGCAGACGCAGATGACCAGGATGATGCCGAGATAGCCGCCCAGCAGGCTGAGCGGCGCCAGCAGCAGCATCAGCACGGCCAGCACGACCAGGGCGATGGCCTGGGTGCCGGGGGCAAGGCCGTTGGCGCCGTCCATGAAGTTGACGGTGTTGATGCCCAGCACCAGCCAGGCGGCGCTGCCGAGCACGCCTATGGGCCACCACAGGTGGACGACCAGGCCGGGGCCGAAGTCGAGCGTGGTGACGCGATAGAAGAAGGCGAACAGCAGGCACAGGCCGGCCTGGAACAGCAGGCGCAGCTTGGGCGGCAGGTCGAACAGGTCGTCGAGCGCGCCCGACAGGCCCATCAGCGCCGCGAAACCGAACAGCAGGGCGCCGTCGCGCCAGTTGCCGGGAATGGAGCGGCCGTACAGGAGGGCGAACAGGCCGACCGTCAGGCCGGTGGCCGCCATGATGGCCAGGCCGCCGCTGGTCGGCGTTGGCTTGACGTGGCTGCCGCGCTCACGCGGGATGTCGATGGGGCCGCCGGCGACGAGCAGGACCGTCAGCAGGGCGGCGGCCACGGCGGCCAGCACAAAAGCCGCCAGTACGAACTGGAGGGGAATCAGCCAGGTGATGTGCCCAAGGCCCGCCAATGCCGCTCCTTGCCTTCCTTTGTGATCACGCTTGTCCGCGCGATGCATAACCCATTTTCCGCCGGGCCAAAAGACCGATCCTGTGGCGCCGCACCGAAGCGCCGTGCTCTTTCTTACCTCTCCCCGTAAACGGGGCGAGGGAGGTCTCAGACCAGGCTGGCGCAGAAGCGCTGCCCGTGCCAGCTTAGGTCAAGCTGGCACAAAAACGCTGGATGCGTGAGCAGGCCTCGGTGAGGACGGCTTCCGAGGTGGCGTAGGATATGCGGAAGAACGGCGACAGGCCGAAGGCCGCGCCATGGACGACGGCCACTTCCTCGGTCTGCAGCAGTTCGCCGGCGAAGTCCTCGTCGCTGGTGATGACCTTGCCCGCCGGCGTCGCCTTGCCGATGCAGCCGGCGATCGACGGATAGACGTAGAAGGCGCCTTCCGGCTTGGGGCAATGGATGCCCTTGGCGTTGTTGAGCATGGCGACGACCAGGTCGCGGCGCTGCTGGAAGATGGCCGAGCGCCTGGGGATGAAGTCCTGCGGCCCGTTGAGCGCCTCGACCGCCGCCCACTGGGCGATCGAGCACGGGTTGGAGGTCGACTGCGACTCGATCTTCTGCATCGCCTTGATTAGCGGCTCAGGGCCGGCGGCATAGCCGATGCGCCAGCCGGTCATCGAATAGGCCTTGGACACGCCGTTCATGGTCAGTGTGCGCTCGTAAAGCTCGGGCACGACCTGGGCGATGGTGGCGTATTCGAAGCCGTCGAACAGGATGTGCTCGTACATGTCGTCGGTCAGGATCCACACCTGCGGATGGCGCTTCAGCACTTCGCCCAGCGCCTTCAGTTCGGCGGCGGTATAAGCCGCGCCCGAGGGGTTGGACGGCGAGTTGAGGATCAGCCAGCGCGTCTTGGGCGTGATGGCGGCTTCGAGCGTCTCGGGCTTCAGCTTGAAGCCGGTTTCCATTTCGCCGACGGCGAAGACGGGCGTGCCGCCGGCCAGCAGCACCATGTCGGGATAGCTGACCCAGTAAGGCGCCGGCACCACGACCTCGTCACCGGCGTTCAGCGTGGCCATCATGGCGTTGTAGATGACCGGCTTGCCGCCGGGGGCGACGTGGACCTGGCTGGTCTTGTACTCCAGGCCGTTCTCGCGCTGGAACTTGGCGCAGATGGCGGCCTTCAATTCCGGGATGCCGTCGACGTCGGTATAGCGCGTCTCGCCGCGCTTGATCGCCTTGACGGCGGCGTCGCAGATATTTTCCGGGGTATCGAAGTCCGGTTCGCCGGCGCCGAGCGAAATCACCTTCTTGCCCTGGCGGGTCAGTTCGCGCGCCTTGGCCGTGACGGCCAGGGTGGGGGAGGGCTTGACGCGCTTGAGCGTGTCGGATTCGATGAAGGCGGCCATGGCGATACCCTTGAGGAAAAATGCAGCGGTGTCTTTACCCACGGGAGCACATTTGTCCACCGTGGAGACGTCATGTTTGCGCAATTTCCCGCACCCGCGTAATTTACTTGCCAGACTGTAGCTTTGAGGCCATGGCGACACGATGCAAATGAAACCTGATCCGTTGTGGCAGAGCATCGAAGGCTTCTTCACCCACCTCGACGCCAAGGCGGTCCGGGCGGTGTGGATCAGCGTGCTGCTGCTGGCCCTGGTGGTGGGCGTGTTCCTCGTCGGCAAGTCCGCCTGGGGGCAGGGCGTCACCCACGCGCTCGAAGCCTGGATGGAACAATACCAGCATTCGCCGCTGGCCATCGTCATCGTCACCGTCGTCTTCTGCGTGTCGGCCCTGTTCGGCGCGCCGCAGTTCGTGCTGATCGCCGCCTGCGTGGTGGCGTTCGGGCCGGTGTGGGGGTCTTTCTACAGCTGGTTCGCCACGCTGGTCTCGTCGGCCATGACCTTCTACATGGGGCGTTTCCTCGGCCGCTTCAGCGCCCACGGCTGGCTGGAAAAATTCACCGGCGGACGGCTGAGCAAGATGACCGACTATATCGGCCGCAACGCCTTCTCGGCCTCGTTCATCATCCGCAACGTGCCGTCGGCGCCGGCCATCGTCGTCAACATGGCCTTCGGCGCGGCCGGATCGCCGTTTTTCGGTTTCATCGCCGGCTGCGCGCTCGGCATCATCCCCAAGACCATCCTGGTGGCCATGCTGGGCACCTCCTACAGCTCGCTGATGAAGGGGGGCAACTGGAAGATGGCGGTGCTGATGGCGGTGCTGGCGCTCGCATGGCTGGGCCTGATGCTAGGGGCGCGCAAGCTCTATGAGCGGGGCAAAAGCAGGGGCGGCGAACCGGGGGCGTCATAGGCCGCTTTGACGTCAAATTATTATGACATTTTGCGTGATCCGTGCGCCGCAAAACCATGTTTTTTCATGGAAAACAAGGCGTTAACCTTTTCCCTCAGCAGGCGAAAATATCTTTTTTTTCGCAAGCCGTGCAACCCCCTTGAAATTGGGTCCAGATAAGGGCAAGTGAGGTCATTCCGCCAGGTTCAAGCCTCGTGATTCAAAGCAAAACGCCTTGAATGAGACTCGAACCATATCCTCCGGCAAGCCCACCTCAAGCCCCAAGTTTCCCAAGGTAGTTACGCTCCATGTTCAAGTCCTTCTTCGGCGGTTTTTCCAACGACATCGCCATCGACCTGGGAACCGCCAACACGCTGATCTACATGAAGGGCCGCGGCATCGTGCTCAATGAGCCGTCGGTGGTGGCGCTGCGCAATGTCGGCGGCCGCAAGATGGTGCATGCCGTGGGCATCGAAGCCAAGCAGATGCTGGGCCGCACGCCCGGCCACATGGAAGCCATCCGCCCGATGCGCGACGGCGTTATCGCCGACTTCGAGGTGGCCGAGGAAATGATCAAGTATTTCATCCGCAAGGTCCACAACCGCAAGGGCTTCGTCAATCCGAAGGTTATTGTCTGCGTGCCGTCGGGCGCCACCGCTGTCGAACGCCGCGCTATCAACGATTCGTGCCTCAACGCCTCGGCGCGCCGCGTCGGCCTG
>FTDB01002532.1_pt1 | contig 50728 bp, 52 predicted proteins | sample 1639741 | NCBI WGS metagenome assembly FTDB01 (sample SAMEA3914869, study PRJEB12502) | metagenome | biome: forest; material: soil | place: USA | collected 2012-03-12 | depth 0.1 m | reverse complement strand
GATGACCAGGCCGACGATCCACACCGGCATGTCGTGTTCCGAACGCGGCAGGTCGAGTTCGCCCGACGCCCGCTTGCGCTGCGCTTCCAGCGCCGACATCAGCCCGCCCCACACCGGCACCACCAGCTTGCCGATGGCCCACAGGGCCGCCACGCCGATGACGCCGGCGCCGATGAAGCGGACCTGGGTGCCGCGGATGGTGCCGGTGTAGTCGGCGGCCGATTGCGCCGGATCGGGATGGGCGGCGGCGATGTGGAACGGCAGCGCCGGATCGAACGACCATTGTGTCAGGAACGGCATCAGCAGGCCCCAGGCGATGAACAGGCCTGCTCCCATGGCGACGCCGACGGTGATGCCCATCAGGTGGCCGGCGCCAATCAGGGCCAGGGACGACGAGCCGGCCATGCCGGTGGCGCCGCCGGCCTTGCCGAACTTGAAGTATTTCGAGATTTCGCCCGCCATCCAGGTCGAAACGGCGGCGCCGGCATAGATCGCCGAACTGACACCGCCCAGGATGACCGCCATGAGGCCGGCCGAACCTTCCGCCGCGCCTTCGCGCGACGACGTGCCGACCTTCAGCACCTCGGCGGCGGCGGTGCCTTCGGGATACGGCAGGTCGGAATTGGTAACCAGCGCACGCCTGAGCGGCATGGTGTACATCACGCCCAGCACGCCGCCGATCGTGCAGGCCAGGAAGGTGGTGAAGAACGGCAGGTGCGCCCACCAGCCGAGGATCAGCAGGCCCGGCAGGGTGAACACCACCGACGACAGCGTCCCCGCCGACGAGGCGATGGTCTGGACGATGTTGTTTTCCTGGATGGTGGCGGTCCGGAAGGCGCGCAGCAGCGCCATCGAGATGACGGCGGCGGGGATCGAGGTGGCGAAGGTCAGGCCGACCTTCAGCCCCATATAGACCTGCGAGGCGGTGAACAGCAGGGTGATGAATATCCCCAGCACGATGCCGCGAACGGTGATTTCCGTGGGATTCTTGTCCGGCTGGCTCATGCGCTCTCCGCGTACTGGCATTATTATATGTCTGATCCGCCGTTGGTTTCCGGCGTTACCAGCGACTATAGTTGCGAAGTCCTTACCTGTGAAGCGGGTATTTCCTGCGGCGGGAGTCGCGTATTTTTCAAGCAAGTCGCCCCACCGCCACCGCGTTGAAGAAATGCGGTGGTCCCCCTCCCCGCGCAAGCGCAGGGAGGTATAAGAGGACGATATTTTTGCTAATCTTATACCTCCCTGAACGCGAAGGGTTTGGGGAGGTCGGGTGAGCGAAAGCAAACGTATAGCGTTTGCCGAGCGCAAGACGAACGAGCTTAAGCAGAGCGAAAGCGAGTGAGATGTGGTGGCGGGGCGTCTTGCTTAACCCCTTGCCTAAACTGCCTAGTGCCGCACGTGATCCAGCGTGTCGCGCAGCTGCTTTTGCAGGGCGTCGCCCTTCAGGTCGCGCACCTTGCCGTCATCGAACACCTTGGCGATGATGTCCTTGTATTCGCGGTAGTTGCGCAGTTCATAGGCCGCCGCCATCTTGTCGGCCGTGGCGCCGTCGGATTTCGCCAGGTGTTCCATGATGGCGTGGAAGCGCTTGTAGCGCTCATAGCGGTTGGTTTCGGCCAGGATCAGGGCATGCCACACCGCCGCCCACGCCAGCACGATCAGCGGCAGGACCAGCAGCCCGAAAGCCACCATGTTCTCAGGAGTCCAGTCCATACCAAAAACCTTCGCGAAAACGCCCGTGTTGCGCCCGCTCCAGCTTAGCCGGTGAGGCAGGGCCGCCCCAAGGCTTTCGCACCGTGCGTGTGCAAACTTTGGCGATCTCGCCTGCCGTCAGGCAAATTAACCAAGCTTCGGAAAAACCGTGGCCGCGATCAGCGGCGGATCGCTGTCGTCGGTCTGGATATCCATGAACGCCTCGTCGCAGGTGGCGGCGTAGTCGTCGAGCGTATCGCCGTCGTCGGCCAGTTCGTCGGGCAGGTCGGCATCGGCCTGCTTGATGTCCTGCTGGATGTCGCCCTGGCTTTCGCCGCTGATCTGGGCATAGAGGTCAACGGCGGCGGTGCGCGCTTCCAGGATGGCCGGGCGGTCGTCCGGCGTTTCCTTGGCCAGCACGGTGTCGTAGGCGGCGACGCAGGTGATGGCGGCGTCGAGGATTTCATCGGACGGCGCCGAAGCATCGTCGCCGTCATCGGCGTCCTGCGCCTGCAAAGGCGTGGCGGCCAGCAAGGCCAGCAAGGCGCCGGCGATGGCGGCGGTCTTCACCAGAGCGTCGCGGCTGGTGGTCATGGTGTTTCAGGCGCGCGGCCTGCCCCTGGTCGAGTGATGCGCTGGCTCAGGGGTAACGCCGGTCCGTGTGCGCCGCAAGAGGCCGCGGTGGATTTTAACGGCCTTGTTACCGCAGGATCACGATACGGATATCAGGCCATCGGCTTGTCGTACATGAACTCCGCATCGCACTGGCCGCGGAAATCCTCGAGCCGGCTCAGGCCCTGCGCGATCAGGCTGTCGAGCGTGGTGGCGTAATCGGCGGCGTCGGCCTGCATCTGCTCATTATCCTTGCCGGTCGCCTTGTTGTAGACGGCAGCGGCGGCGCCATAACCGGTCTGGGCATTGACGTCGCTGGAATCGGCGTTGAGGATTTCAGCATAGGTGCCCATGCACATCAGGGCGTCGTCGTTCTGCTGCTCGGGCGTCGGCGGTGTCGGCGCCTCCTGGGCCTGGGTGGCGCTGCCCGCCGCCGTGGCGATGAAGGCGGCCATGAGGCCGGCGGCCAGGCCTTTGATGGCGATATGCGTCATGATGGTCTCCCCGGAGTGTGAATTTTCAGGCCGCGCCGGCGTCATCGACCAGCATCTGGTCGCAGCTTGCCTGCATGGCCGGCAGCGTATCCCGGCCGCCGTCGATCGTGGCCGCCACGCTGGCGTCGGCGCCGGGATAATCGGCGGCCGCCTCGTCCTGGGTCTTGGCGGCGAAGCCGTGGTAAAGCGCCGCCGCGTCGTCGCGCGACGCCTTGAGATCGCCCAGTGTCGTGGCATCGCCGCCCCTGGCGATGGCGTAATCGTAGACGCCGACACAGGTCAGGGCGTTGGCCGCCTCACCCTGCCCCAGCTTGTCGAGGTCGCCCTGCGAGGGCGACATGCCGAAATCGGCGAAATCATCCGAAGACGACGATGACGATGAACCGCTGCCGGAATCGTCAAGCGACGACAGGTCGGCCAGGTCGTCGCTATCGGCAAACATCTGGTCGCACTGGCTCTGGATATCGGCGAGATCGCCCTTGCCGGCGGCGATGTTGTCGGCGACGAACTGGTCTTCTGTGGCGAAATCGTCGCCGATCACGGAGTCCGTACGGCCGGAATAGGTCTGGTAAGCCGTGGCGGCGGATTGGCGTCTGGCGTCCAGCGCCGACAATTCGCCGGCATCGCCCGTCCTGGTCTTGGCCAGGTCGTAGATGCCGACGCATTCGACGGCGAAATTGGCCTGCTGCCGGGCGATGGCGTCCATTCCGCCGGACGCGGTGTCCTGGGCAGCCGCCCGTGCCTCAAGCGTCGGCGCGGCCAGCAGCGACAGGATGCCGGCGGCCAGCACGGCGGAAGAACGCATCGCAGGGTTCATCATGTCCTCACCTTTCAGATTTTGAGGACGTTAGCATGGCGCCGAACCGGCGCCATCCCCTATTTGGATGATCGCCACCAGGGTTGCGCCTTGCCGGTGAAGCCCGCGGCCTTTTCCAGCGCCGAGGCCACCGTGAGCGTGGTGCCTTCGTCGAGCGCCTTGCCGATGACCTGCAGGCCCAGCGGCAGGCCTTGGCTGTCGAGGCCGGCGGGAACGCTGAGCCCTGGCAGGCCAGCCAGGTTGGTGGTCACCGTGAAGACGTCGTTGAGGTACATCTGCACCGGATCGGCGGCCTTGGCGGCGTCGCCCAGCTCAAAGGCGGCCGACGGCGTGGCCGGCGTCAGGACGACATCGCAGCTGTTCCAGGCGTGGGTGAAATCCTCGGCGATGCGGCGGCGGACCTTGAGCGCCTTGACGTAATAGGCGTCGTAGAAGCCGGCCGACAGCACGTAGGTACCGATCATGATGCGGCGCTTAACCTCCTTGCCGAAGCCTTCCGAGCGCGACAGCTCATAGACGTCGGTCAGGCCTTGCGCCTTGTCGGTGCGGTGGCCGTAGCGCATGCCGTCGTAGCGCGCCAGGTTCGACGACGCTTCGGCCGGGGCGATGATGTAATAGCACGGCAGGGCATATTTGGTGTGCGGCAGGGAGATGCGCACGATCTCGGCGCCAGCATCCTTCAGCCAGGCGATGCCTTGCTCCCACAAGGCGTCGATCTCGGCCGGGATGCCGTCCAGGCGATATTCGTCGGGGATGCCGACGCGCAGGCCCTTCAGCGACTTGCCAAGGAAGGACGAGAAGTCGGGGACGGGTACGTCGAGCGAGGTCGAATCCTTGACGTCGTGGCTGCACATCGATTGCAGCATGATCGCCGCATCCTCGACCGTCTTGGTGATCGGCCCGGCCTGGTCGAGCGACGAGGCGAATGCCACCATGCCGTAGCGCGAGCAGCGGCCGTAGGTCGGCTTGATGCCGACCGTGCCGGTGAAGGCGGCCGGCTGGCGGATCGAGCCGCCGGTATCCGACGCCGTGGCGGCCAGGCAGAGATCGGCCGCCACCGCCGTGGCCGAACCGCCCGACGAGCCGCCGGGGGTCAGGGGCGCGTTGGAGCCGCGCGATTTCCACGGATTGGTGACGTTGCCCCACTTCGAGGTCTCATTGGACGAGCCCATGGCGAATTCGTCCATGTTGAGCTTGCCCAGCATGACCGCGCCATCGTCCCACAGGTTCTGGGTAACGGTCGATTCATAGGTGGGCACGAAGGTTTCGAGGATGCCCGAGCACGCGGTGGTGCGCACGCCCTTGGTGCAGTAAAGATCCTTGATGCCGAGCGGCGCGCCTTCGAGCGGACGGGCCTTGCCCATCTCGCGGCGGGCATCGGACACCTTGGCCTGGTCGCGGGCGATGTCGAAGGTGGTGGCGACATAGGCGTTGAGCGCCGGGTTGGCGGCTTCGATCGCGCCGATAAAAGCCTCGGTCAGTTCGGCCGAGGTAAACTCCCGGGCCGCCATGCCGTCGAGGGCGCCTTTCAGCGTCAGTTGGGTCAGGTCGCTCATTCGACCACCTTCGGGACGATGAAAAAGCCGTCGACGGATCTGGGGGCGTTGGCGACGATTTCGGCAACCTTGTCGCCGTCCGATACGACATCGTCGCGCAACGGCGTCGGCTGCTCGACCGCCGTGGTCATCGGCTCGACGCCGGCGACATCGACTTCGTTGAGCTGCTCGATCCAGCCGAGGATGCCGTTGAGCTCGCCGGCCAGGGCTTCGAGGCGCTCTTGCGGTTCGCGCAGGCGCGACAGGCTGGCCACTTTGGATACGGTCGCCACATCGATGGCCATATCGGGACTCCTTGAATTCGTGGCGTTCCGGTTAGCGAGTGAGGGCGGATTTGGCAAGAGCAAATGCCGTCGCAACGAATACACAAAATACGCATTTTGCGAATTTGATTGAAAATCCGCCAATACGCATTATATTTCTCCCGTTCAGTTTGAACCGTCGTCGGCAAGGGCCGGGATTGAAAAGTTCGGAAGAGACCGAGCGGAGCGTTCCATGACAAACAATTCCAACCTTCTGACTGTCTCCGCCGCAGAGGTGCAACGCAAATTCGGTTATTATTCCGACGAGGCCATGATCCAGCCGGTGGGCATCCAGCGCCATGGCACGACACGCCTCGTCATGATTTCCGCTGCCGAATATGAACGCCTCAAGCGTCGCGACCGTCAGTCGATCCTATCGAAAGACCTGAGCGATGAGCTTATTCGACAAATCGAGCAAAGCGAACCTGGGGAAGAAAGCAAAGCCCTCAACTACCTCATGGAAGATCCCGACGCCGGGTGATGTCATAAACTATGCCTTTTTGTGGAATTACGAGGCGGCAAAAGGTCAGACCGAAGGACTTAAAGACCGACCTTGCGTTGTTGTCGTATCGGTCTCACAAGAATCTCATGGGTTGAACGTAGTCGTTTGTCCGCTAACAAGTCAAATACCCCATCAGAATGGGACAGCGGTGGAGATACCGCAAAATGTGAAAGCTCACCTCGGTTTGACGGACCGCGAAAAGAGTTTCGCCATCACATCGGAAATCAACACTTTCGTTTGGCCCGGCTCCGACCTTAGGCCCTTTGAAAAAGACGGCGTCAGAGACATCTATTTCGGCAAGATACCCCAAATACTACATGCCGCAATCAAGGCCGGTATTCTGGTTCATGCCAAGGCACAAAAGCTGAAATCAACGCCTCGCGACTGAAAACCGCGCCGGCGTGCCGCCGGCGCGGTCCACATCGCGACGTCTTCAGCGCGTCGTTGTCTGGTTGTCGGCGTAGGCGTTGCGGCCGTCGTTTTCCGCCGTCGCCGCCATCTGGGCCGCCGGCTGGCCATCCAACTGGCTGAGCAGGGGATTGTTGACGCTGCGCACGGCGTCGGAAACGGCCTGGGCCTCGCAAACGGCGTCGTCATTGGCGGTCCGGGGATCGCTGACGTCGCTGCGGCAGGCGTCATGCGCCACCAGCCGGATGCGGGCATAGAGGGTCTTGACGTCCGACGGGCGGCCGAGATCGAGGTCGCGCGTATGGACGGACAGTTGCGAGTCGGCGCGGCTTTGGGCATCGGTCTGGGCGATGGCGGGGGTGGCTGCAGCCAGCAGCGCGGCAAGGCAGAGGAAGGAACGGGTCATTGTTGAATCTCCAGGAGCTTCGGGGAGGGAAGCGGCACCCACCTATCCCCCGCCGGCGTCACATTTGTTAAGATTCGCGTTTAGTTTTGCGGCAATCGCGTTGAATTTTCACGACGATTCGGCGCTTTCCCGGCCCATGAGCACTGGCGTGTCAGGCGCATGACCGCGGCATGAATTTTTATCGAAAAGGCCGCACCGGTGTGCCTCCGGCGCGGCCCTATCTCCTGAAAGGGAGGATAAGGGGCTTTCAGGAAAAGACGTCAGCGCGGCGGTCGCACGTCCGCCACCTGCGGCGCGGCGCCGGCATCCATCTGGCGCAGCTTTGTCAGGGACGGCTTGTCGAGCCGGCGCACGGCATCGTCGAGCGCGGTGTCGCGGCAGTCGGCGCTGTCGGCCTTGACCGACAGGTCGTTGGTGGCCGGCACGTCGCAGACCTTGTGGGCCGCCTTGTCGAGTTCGCCGTAGAAGGCCTTGGTCTGGCGGGCATCGCTGAAATCGACGCCGCGGGCCGAGACCTTGGTCTGTTCGGCGGTGTTGGGCGCGGCGGCCTGGGCAGGGCTGACGGCCAGCACCGCGACGGGCGCCAGCAGGACGCAAAAAAGGTAACGGAACATGGCTATGTCCTCGGCAAGTTTCTGATTTTGGGGAAGGAAAAAGGGGCGCCGGACCGCGCCGGATCACCGGCGCGGTCCGGCGGGTGTCACCGGGCGGCCTGACGGGGAAGGCCCAAACCCGGCGGACCCAAGGGTTCAGCGCGTGCCGTCGGCGGTCGCGCTGGCATTGACGGCGTAGCGGTCGGCGTCTTCGCTTTGCGCCTCATCGGGTTGCGCCAGCATGCTCAGCTGCGGCGCGTTGACGGTGGCCAGGGCATCGCGCATCGCGTCCTGCTCGCAGGCGCGGTCGTCATTGGCGGTGAGCGGGTCGCTGGCGCCGTCACTGTCGCAGACGCGCTTGGCGGCGGCTTCGAGCCGGGCATAGGCGAACTTCGCGCTGTCGCCGTTGCCGAGATCGGCGCCTTTCAGCGCGACCGTGGTTTGGGCCGGCGTGCGGTCCGAATGGCTGGCGGCGGCGGAGGCGGGTTGCGCGGCAAGGGCGGCGAGCGACAGAAGGCCGGCGGTGAGAACGATGCGGATCATGGTGGGTCTCCCTCAAGAGATATGAATGTCAGGCGCAGACACTCAATACTCAAATTCCGTGAGCGAATAAAGTATTTTATTGTTAAATATGCGTCATGTATTACCGCAATTTCATACATTAACTTCCTGTAATTCATTAAACGGCCGTAATTATCAGTAATTGTCGCAATTTCATGACAATAGAGGGTTGCGCTTTTCTTGAGCTTCCTTGCTGGGGTCAAAGGCAGCTTGACTTGGACGGCCTTTGCGGCCAAGCAGCGGCCATGGCGGTTATCGACATTTCCGAACTGGCGCAGGCGATCCAGCCTCGCCGCGCACTTCTAGGGCTGGATCTCGGCGAGAAAACCATCGGCGTCGCGGTGTCGGATATTTCACTGACCCTCGCCTCGCCGCTGGAACTGATCCGCAAGACCAAGTTCACGCACGAGGCCGAGCGGCTGTTCCACCTGATGAAAACGCGCGAAGCCGACGGCCTGGTCATCGGCCTGCCGGTCAACATGGACGGCACGGAAGGGCCGCGCGCCCAGAGTTGCCGGGCCTTCGCGCGCAATCTGCTTCGGCTGAGGGATTTGCCTGTCGCCTTCTGGGACGAACGCTGGTCGTCGGCGGCGATGAACCGTTTCCTGATCGAGGAGGCCGACCTTTCCCGCGCCAGGCGCGCCGAGGTCATCGACCGCAACGCGGCGGCCTATATCCTTCAGGGAGCGCTCGACCGGATGAAGTCGGCCTGATGACCTTCGCAACCATCCTCAATGGCATCGTGCCGGTGTTCCTGCTGATCGCGCTGGGTTATGGGCTCAAAAAGTCGGGCTTCCTGCCGGTGGGCGTGTGGCCGCCGATCGAGAAATTCGCCATCTATGTCCTCTATCCCGGCTGGCTGGTGCCGGCCATCTGGCACGCCGAACTGTCGGGCTTTTCCGCCGGGCCGGTCAGTCTGGGCGTGCTGGGCGCGGTGGCGATCGCCTCGCTGGTCGGTTTCGGCCTGAAGCCGTTCCTGAAGCTGTCGGGCCCGACCTTTACCAGTGTCTTCCAGGGGCTGATGCGCTTCAATTCCTTCGTTTTCATCCCGGTGGCGGCCGGGATTTTCGGCGCGCGCGCCAATGCCATCGCGGCGGTGGCCATTTCCGCCCTGATCCCGGCCAGCAACATGATCTGCATCCTGGTGCTGGCGCAATGGGGCGAACCCGAGGGCGAAGTTCCAAAACGCACGCCGGCGTGGATGGCCAAGACGCTGCTGACCAACCCGATCTTCGCCTCGTGCCTAGTCGGGCTGGCCTTGAATTTCCTGAAAGTGCCGACGATCCCCTTCGCCGAGAAATCGCTGACCATGCTGGGCCAGGCGGCGATCCCGACCGGGCTGATCCTGGCCGGGGCGGGCCTCAGTTTCAGCTATATCTACAAGAAGCCGGTGCTGGTTAGTTTGGTGTCCCTGTTCAAGATCCTGGTCATGCCGCTGATGGCCTGGGGGATTTGCAAGGCCATGGGCGGAGATGTTCTGGCCCAGGGCGTGGCGCTGGCGTGCGGCGCGGCGCCATGCGCGGCGGCGGCCTATGTCCAGGCGCGCTACATGGGCGGCGACGCGCCGCTGATGGCCGGGATCGTGGCCATGACGACGAGCTTAAGCGCTGTGACCATGCCATTGCTGTTGTGGCTGTTTCATCTGGGGTGACATCCCTTCTCCCCGCTTGCGGGGAGAAGGTGGCCGAAGGCCGGATGAGGGGCAAGGCGACAAAGAAGCCCCTCACCCCAGCCCTCTCCCCGTAAACGGGGCGAGGGGGGTTACTTCCCCGCCCCTGCTTCCAGCAGTTGATCGAATTCGCTGCCCGCAACCAGTGCGGACGTGAAGGAGAACGACGCCTTCGCTTCCTCGGCCGCGCGCACGAATGCGCTCATCGCCGCCGAATGCAGGAAACTGCCCAGGGATATCCGGCGCACGCCCAAGGCCGCCAGTTCGGCCACGTTCAGGGGGCCGATTCCGCCCAGCACATTCACGGGACGATCGACGGACGCGCAGATCGCCCTCACCTCTTCGGCCGAATTGGCGCCCGGCGCGTACAGCACGTCAGCGCCTGCGTCCTGATAGGCCTGCAGGCGGCGGATGGTGTCGGCGAGGTCGGGGCGGCCGTGCAGGTAATTCTCGCAGCGCGCCACCAGCATGAACTTGTGTGGCAAGGCGCGGGCCGCTTCCACCGCCGCGCGGATGCGGTCGGCGGCCTCGGCGATATCGTAGATGGCGCGGCCATCGCCGGTGGCGTCCTCGATCGAGCCGCCGACCAGCCCGGCCTCGGCGCCCAGCCGAATCGTTTCGGCGCAGTCTTCGGGGCTGTGACCGAAGCCGTTCTCGAGATCGGCAGCCAACGGCAGGTCGGTGGCATCGGCCAGGTGGCGCACATGGGCCAGCACCAGATCGCGCGTCACGCCGTAATCGGGAACGCCGGCGGAGCGGGCGAAGCCGGCCGAAGTCGTGGTCAGGGCCTGAAATCCCAGGGCCGCCAGCATGCGCGCCGATCCCCTGTCCCACGGATTGGGGATGACGAAGCAGCCGCTTTCGTGCAGGGCGGCGAAGTCGGCGGCTTTTTCAGCCTGACTCTTGAAGGGTGGGGTTTTCATGGCGATCTCCTATTGTCTTGCAGCGCGGTTTCCGCCACAACCCGGCAAACTGATCGCGGGCGGGTTAAATCCTGTCAGCATGCAAAAGACCCCCGTTAAAGACTTAATGTCATGAACGATGTCAACGACCTGATCCGCGCGCGGCTCAACCCCTTCCCCAAGCGGCATTTCCTCGCCGCCCAGGACCTCGATCCGCCCGATATCGTCAACCTGCTCGACCTGGCCGACGTCTTCGTCGACTATAACCGGCAATCGACCAAGAAGCTGGACCTGCTCAAGGGCCGGACCATGGTCAACATGTTCTTCGAGAACTCGACGCGGACGCAGTCGAGCTTCGAACTGGCCGGCAAGCGGCTGGGCGCCGACACCGTCAACATGTCGGCCAAGACGTCTTCCGTCGCCAAGGGCGAAACCCTGATCGACACGGCGGTGACGCTCAACGCCATGAAGCCCGACCTTTTGTGCGTGCGCCATTCCGCGTCGGGCGCGGCGGCCCTGCTGGCCCAGAAGGTCGGCTGCTGCGTCGTCAATGCCGGCGATGGCCAGCACCAGCACCCGACCCAGGCCCTGCTCGACATGCTGTCGATCCGCCGCGCCTTCGGCCACGTCGACGGGCTGAAGATCGCCATCTGCGGCGACGTGCTGCATTCCCGCGTGGCGCGCTCGAACGTGATCCTGCTCAACACGATGGGCGCCGATGTCCGGCTGGTCGGGCCGCCGACCCTGATCCCCGGCGCCGCCGACCAGTGGGGCGCCGAGATTTACCACGACATGCGCGAAGGCATCGCCGGTTGCGACGTCGTCATGATGTTGCGCCTGCAACTGGAGCGCATGGACGGGGCCTTCATCCCGTCGACGCGGGAATATTACCGCTTCTTCGGTCTCGACCGCGAAAAGCTGGCCGTAGCGGCCAAGGGGGCGAAAGTGATGCACCCGGGGCCGATGAACCGCGGTGTCGAGATCGACTCCGAAGTGGCCGACGATCTTTCGGTCAGCCTCATTCAGGACCAGGTCGAGATGGGCGTGGCCGCGCGCATGGCCGTGCTGGCCAGCCTGGCGGCGCGTCTGGAGAACGACCGATGAGCAACGCAACCGCCTTCGTCAATGCCCGCCTGATCGACCCGGCATCGGATTATGATGGTCCCGGCTCGGTTATCGTCGCCGATGGCGTCATCGCCGAGGTCATCCACGGCGAGACACCGCCCCCCGGCCATGCCGGCATCAAGGTCATCGACTGCGACGGCAACGCGGTCATGCCCGGCCTGATCGACATGCGCGTCAAGACCGGCGAGCCGGGCCACGAACCGGCCGAGACGCTGAAATCGGCATCGCTGGCGGCGGCGGCGGGCGGCGTGACCTCGTTCGTCGTCCAGCCCGACACCGATCCGGTCATCGACGAGCCGGCCATGGTTGATTTCATCCTCAGGCGGGCGCGCGACATCGAACTGGTCCACGTCTATCCGGCGGGCGCGGCGACCAAGGACTGCCTGGGCAGGCAAATGGCCGAAATCGGCCTGATGAGCCAGGCCGGCGCGCTCTATTTCAGCGACGCCGACACACCCATCGTCAATTCCAAGATCCTGCGCCGGGTCCTGTCGTACGCCAAAGGGTTCAAGGCGCTGGTGGCGCATCGCCCCAAGGAGCCATGGTTATCGGAAGGCGCGGTCGCCACCGAAGGCGAGATGGCGGCACGCATGGGCCTGTCGTCGGTGCCGGCGCTTTCAGAGCGCATCATGATGGAGCGCGACCTCGCCCTGGTCGAGCTGACGGGCGCGCGCTTCCTGGTCGACCAGGTGTCGACGCGCGAAGGCCTGGCGTCGCTGGAACGCGCCAAGGCCAGGGACCTCGACGTCCACGCCTCGGTCAGCATCAACCACCTGATGTTCAACGAGATCGACATTGGCGATTACCGCACCTTCTATCGCCTCGACCCGCCCTTGCGCGCCGAAGCCGACCGCATCGCCCTGATCGAAGGACTGGAATCGGGTCTGATCGACGTGGTGGTGTCGAACCACTGTCCCGCCCCGGCCGAGGACAAGCGCCTGCCGTTTTCGGAAGCCGCGCCCGGCGCCATCGGCCTGCAGACCCTGCTGCCAGCCTTGGTCGGGCTGCACCTGGAGAACGATGTGCCGCTGATCGACCTGATTCGCGCCGTCACCGTCAATCCGGCCGAATTGCTGGGCCTGACGGCGGGCCGGTTGGCAAAGGGCGCGCCGGCCGACCTGATCCTTGTCGATATCGAGGCGCCGTTTGCGTTGCGCGAGCGTGACATCGTGTCGAAATCGAAGAACTCGCCCTTTGAGAATCGCACGCTGCAAGGCAAGGTGCTGAAAACCCTCGTCGATGGACGCGTGGTCTACGAGGCCTGAGGAAACATGATGCCGCTCAACGATATCCTGACCTATGCGGGATCACTCCTTGGCGGCTATTTGCTGGGGTCGATTCCGTTCGGCGTGCTGGCGACGAAAATGGCCGGCATCAATATCCGCGAGGTCGGCTCGGGCAATATCGGCGCCACCAATGTGCTGAGGACCGGGCGCAAGGACCTGGCCGCCCTCACCTTTATCGGCGATACCGGCAAGGGCGCGGCGGCGGTGGGCCTGGCCCTCCTGATTACCCATGCGCTCCATCTCGACATTGATATGCGCCGGACGGCCATGGCGCTGGCGGGCGCGGCGGCCTTCCTCGGCCACCTTTATCCGGTGTGGCTGAGGTTCAAGGGCGGCAAGGGCGTGGCCACCTTCATGGGCACCCTGATCGCGGCGTGCTGGCCGATGGGGTTGATCGCCGGCGCCCTTTGGCTGCTGACCGCGGCGATTTTTCGCATTTCCTCCCTGAGCGCCCTGGTGGCGGCGGCCCTGGTCGTGCCGGTCAGCTTCCTCATGCCGTTCGTCGATCCGCCCTACGCCTTCATGGGCATGGCTCTGTTCATGGCGGTGCTGATCTATATTCGCCACGCCGACAATATCCGCCGCCTGATGAAGGGCGAGGAACCGAAGATCGGCAAGAAGACGGAAGTGGAAGCGCCGGAAGCCTGAACTCAGAAGTCCTTGTAGGGATAGAGCAATCCCTTGCTGTCGCAAAGATTGTTGAGATAGTCGAGGTTCGTCACCTTGAATTTATGCAAGTCCGTATCGGCAACCTGGCCGCAGTAGGTTTCGGCGTCCTCGTATGCGATCTCCGTCCTGGCCATGACAGCGCGTGAAACCATCGGCGTCGTGCCCTGCATGGAGAGAAGAACGCCAGCAAAACAATCCCATTCGCCAGGTGCTTGCACGGCGCTCAGCGCGTGCAGAATCGATGTGTTTTCCAGTAGGCCCATGAAGTAGAACACGCCACCGTAAAATGTTACCACACCGTGGACATTCTTCACCATTCCGGCTCGTGCCTTATGGCGGTTGATCCATTGGCATACGCCACGTTCGAAACTGATCGTCAAGGCGGTGATAATGACGAGGTTGTCATAGCGGTTACGTCGCAGCAGAAAATAATCTCCCGCTAGCCGACGAAATTGCGCCTCGCTGCCGGTAAGGGAACCGTCACACAGTTGACGCCCGAAAGACGTGGTTTCCACGCTTATGTGATCCCCGGAAGGCGACATCGAAGACGTCGCAATGTCCAGCAACGCTGCCAGGGGATCCGGATAAGCCTTCAGCTTCAACGAACGAACATGTGAGTCCAATGCCCGACCGAGTTTGGTCATGTCATCGAGTTGCAAATCACGCTCGCCAGCCGCGTAGGGCCCCAATACGCGCACATCGACACCGGCCAGCTCCGCAAACGCCGTCTTGACGATCATTCGTTCCTTAAGGGCATAACGCAGCGCGTCACGCAAAATCCGATTTGCGTCCTCAAGTTGATCCGCAATATCCATGTCCGCCCCGTTTTTGCGAATTCATATCGTTACACACGCAATTGTTGCAAGTGTGTTTACCATATTCGTGTCGTAAAACTGCAATATTTGCAAATCTGGGCAATTTTCGCTCACGTCCGCGCGTAGTGGGCGCGGCATAAAGCCGTAAGCAGAATGTGATCGCCAGCCACCACTATTCGTAGTTATGCACCAAAAATTGGGAAAATGTGGAGACAATATCAGAGAAAATTGATATAAAACGCGCAGAATTCAGTTAATTTCGGTCATTTCTTGTGTAAGTATGACAATTTTAAACAAAATATATTTACGACGCACAAAATTTGACATTTTATCTAAGCTTAGATTTTGTATATGCACGAGACAAACTATATCTACGTATTTTTATATTGATTTTCCCTCAAATAGGTGGGACCATTTGGTTAATGGGAGCGCTACCAAAAAAACCGCGCTCCGTACCCTGCCAGGGAGGCCACATTGGACACAGTTTTCTTCGTCACTGCCGCGGACGCACTCCACGCCGCCATCAAAGGGCGCCATGACTTTCCACGAGCTTTCGCTTTCAGGGCGCGGCAGGCCCGGCTGAAAGCCGATCGGCGCCGCAAGGCCCTGAGACTGCAACTGCCGCATCGAGGAGGGCTGCCCCATGCCCGCGCCTAAATTTCCCAGGCCAACGCTATCGTGGCTGCCATTGCCGCACCCGGGGCCGCTCTTCCTGATCACGGCTGGCGGTGGCCTTTTCGAACTTCACAACTACGCGAAACTTCTGCTGGAGAGGTTTCATCTGGTAAAAGCCATTCCTTGGTGGCTTAATGATTTCTTCGAGATGGAAGATTTTTCCGTTGCCGGTGTCATTTTTCTGTTTCTCTTGATTTTGGCCATTGCCGTTCAGGTAGCCACAGCCGTTTTTGAGACCTGCTCTGCATTGACCCCAAAACGACCACATCCCGCCGATATTCTCTCCATCAGCCAGACGCACATTCAATTGCCCGAAGGAACACCAGCAACAGCCGTGGTGCTGATGGCAGACGTTTTGGTTTCATCAGAAAACGCTCCCGCCTTCACATCGCACCTACCCCTGGTTTCCACCATCCTCCGCGATAGCGGCAGTGCCGGATGGTTCGAGGTTTGCCAGCTAGGCCATAGCCGGGAGCCTTATCGCCTTTATCTTTTCACAAGCGAGAAGGCCGCAAGCCGGGCCGCCAGACTCGTGGTCGACGTCATCGGCCCCTATACGGATCGCTGCGAATTCCGGCGGGCGAGAGAATCCGACGGTAGACTTCGATAAATGCATGTCACGCCGCCGAGTAACGCGTGGTCCATGAGGTGTCCCAGGTGGCGGTGCCGGCGACCAGCAGGTCGAAGGCGGTATTGAAGGTGGCGGCCGGCCGCTCCGACCGCTGGGCGAAGTTAATGGCTTCGAGAATGAAGTGCGATGCCGCCGCCGCCGTGGCTTCGTCCACCCGGCCTTCGGCGGCGACATGAATGGCGGCCGCCAGGGTCTTTTCGTAACGAATGCAAATCTGGCGCATATAGGCGGTCAGTTCCGGCGCCGCGTGGACCATGGCCATGAACGCGGCATAGCCCGGCTCCGGGTCGGGGCGGAAGGCACGGAAGAACGGCGCGTCGAGGATGAAGGCGCGCAAGGCTTCGAGGATAGACTGGCCGAACGGACGCGAGACCACGGCTTCGACCAGGGCGGCTTCCAGTTCAGCCTCCTCGTCGAAGACCAGGGCTTCCTTGACAGGAAAATAATTGAACAGCGTGGCGACGGAAACCTCGGCGCGGGCGGCGATCTCCGCCGTGGTGACGGCATGATAGCCACGCTCCATGAACAGGCCCGTCGCCAGGTCCGAAATCGCCTTGCGGGTCTTTGTCTTCTTGTCCTCACGCAATCCCATGAGCGGGCACTCCCTGGCCGACTCCCCGTCACACGACCTTAGCCGGGCTATTTTTGGAGTCAATACAATTTTATAGCGACTATAACTTTTGCCGATGCGACGGCTCTTGACGCTGACGCGATCCCTGCTAGCCTTGCAACCGACAGGAGAGAACCGTGGCCTTCGAGCGCATCGCCCCCGCCGACACGGAGCTTGAACGCACGGCGCGGCTGCGTCTGTCGCGGACCCGGCGCGTCGGGCCGGTGGCTTTCAACCAGCTGATGATCCGCTTCGGTTCGGCCGTGCGGGCGTTGGCGGAACTGCCCAACATCGTCAAGCGCAATGGCGGCGCGTTTTCGCCGCCGAAGCCGGAACACGTGGAGGAAGAGTTGCGGCGTGGCGCGGCCATCGGCGCCCGGCTGGTGCTGACCGGCGATGCCGATTATCCCGGCCTGTTGCGCCAGGCCGATGGCGCGCCGCCGGCCCTGTGGACGCTGGGCCCGCTGGTCGTCACGTCGCGGGCGGTCGCCATCGTCGGGGCGCGCAATGCGTCGGCCGCAGGCCAGAAAATGGCGCAGGCCCTGGCCCATGCGCTTGGCGAGGCGGGATATCTGGTCGTTTCCGGCATGGCGCGCGGCATCGATACCCGTGCGCACGCCGCCAGCCTGGCCACCGGTACGGTCGCCGTCCTGGGCGGCGGCATCGACGACATCTACCCGCCGGAAAACACCGCCCTGTATGGCCAGATCGTCGAGGCCGGCCTGCTGGTCTCGGAAAGTCCGGTCGGCTACAGCGCCCGCGCCCAGGATTTCCCGCGGCGCAACCGTCTCATTTCCGGCCTGTCGCTGGCGACCGTGGTGGTCGAGGCGGAACTGAAATCGGGCTCGCTGATCACCGCCCGCCTGGCCGCGGAACAGAACCGCGAGGTCTTCGCCGTGCCCGGTTCTCCGCTCGATCCGCGCGCCCGCGGTTGCAACGATCTGCTGCGCCAGGGCGCGCACGTATGCGAGGCGGCATCGGACATTCTTCACGTGCTGGAAAACGGCGGACTTGACGAACCCCCGGCCGATTTCGCTCCGCCGGCCGCTCCGAGGCCCGATTCCGGCCCCGATTCCAGCATCGAAGACCGCATCGTGAAGGCGGCGCGGCAGCTCCTGGCTTCAATCAGCCCGGTGCCCGTCCATCGCGACGACCTGATACGGCTGACCGGCGAACCGGCCTTCATTGTCCTGGCCGCTCTCACCGAGCTGGAGATATCCGGCCGCATCGATGCCCTTGATGGCGGATTTTATGTCAGCGCCTGAAACCCGCGCCTAGGGCCTGGCGGGATCAACACCCGCGCGTGCCAGGTGAACGATATCGCGCGCACGGACGCTGGATTGCGCCAGTTCCGCCGACAATTCCATGAAGCCGGCGCGCGTGGCCATGCTGGACAGTTCCAGGCTCATTTCACCTATATAATCAAGAATTTGACGCTGCTCCCTGGTCAAGGCCGGCGCGGCGGCCGGGTCGGTTTCCGTCATGGCAATGCTCCGTAGGCTGACTCTCCCACCCAAGAATACTAAAAGATGAAATTTATAGTAAAGCAACTTATAATTGCATTGCGAATTATTTTTAAGACGTTGACAGGCAAGGATTCGATGAACATTTATGCGGCAGGTCTGACAGACCCGCCGAAGGTGCGGCGAAAGCTGTCTGCGTGACCCCTCCCCGCACGCCGAAGATTTTTCAAGAGATTTCATGACCGTCGTTATCGTAGAGTCGCCCGCCAAGGGCAAAACCATCGAAAAATATCTCGGCAAGGGCTTCAAGGTCCTGGCCAGCTACGGCCACATCCGCGATTTGCCGTCGAAGGACGGCAGCGTATTGCCCGACGACGACTTCGCCATGACCTGGGAGGTCGACCCCAAGTCGTCGAAGCGCATGAACGACATCGCCGACGCCATCAAGTCATCCGATCGCGTCATCCTGGCCACCGACCCGGATCGCGAGGGCGAGGCCATTTCGTGGCATGTGCTGGAGGTGCTCAACAAGAAAAAAGGCCTGATGAAGGACAAGAAGGTCCAGCGCGTGACCTTCAACGCCATCACGCAATCGGCGGTGCAGACCGCCATGGCGGCGCCGCGCGACATCGACATGGAACTGGTCGATGCCTACCTGGCGCGCCGCGCGCTCGACTACCTCGTCGGCTTCACCCTGTCGCCGGTGCTGTGGCGCAAGCTGCCGGGCGCCCGTTCGGCCGGCCGCGTGCAGTCGGTGGCGCTGAAGATCGTCTGCGACCGCGAGATCGAGATCGAGAAGTTCAGGACCGAGGAATACTGGACGGTCGATACCGAGGTTTCGGCCAATTCGCCGCCGTTCAACGCCCGGCTGGTTCAGCTTGGCGGCAAGAAGCTCGGCAAGTTCGATATGCCGAACGAGGCGGCGGCCTTTGCGGCGCGCGACGCCATCAAGTCTGCGTCGTTCGCCATTTCGGATGTCGAGCAGAAGCCTGGCAAGAAGAGCCCGCCCCCGCCCTTTACCACTTCGACCCTGCAGCAGGAAGCGGCGCGCAAGCTCGGTTTCTCGGCCACGCGTACCATGCAGACGGCGCAGAAGCTCTATGAAGGCGTCGATATCGGCGGCGAGACGACCGGCCTGATCACCTATATGCGGACCGACGGCGTCTATGTCGAACCGGGCGCCATCAACGAGATGCGCAAGCTGATCGGCGAACGCTTCGGCGGCGCCTACGTTCCCGAAAGCCCGCGTTTCTACAAGGCCAAGGCCAAGAACGCCCAGGAAGCCCACGAAGCCATCCGCCCGACCTCGATCTATCGCCGGCCGGAGACCCTGCGCCTCGAGGGCGACCAGGCGCGGCTTTACGAGCTGATCTGGAAGCGCACCATCGCTTCCCAGATGGAGCAGGCGCGGGTCGAGAACACCACAATCAACATCCTCAGCAACGACAAGCAGACGGCCTTGCGTGCCACCGGCCAGGTGGTAACCTTCGACGGCTTCATGGCTGTGTATGAAGAAGGCCAGGATGACAATGACGACGACGAAGGCGGCCGCCTGCCCGCCGTCACCGCCGGTACGCTGGCCCAGGTCCACAGCATCAAGCCGGACCAGCATTTCACCGAACCGCCGCCGCGTTATTCCGAAGCGTCTCTGGTCAAGCGACTGGAAGAACTGGGCATCGGCCGCCCCTCGACCTACGCCTCCATCCTTGGTGTGCTGCGCGACCGCGCCTATGTGCGCATGGACAAGAACCGCTTCATCCCCGAAGACAAGGGACGGCTGGTGACGGCCTTCCTCGACCAGTTCTTCCACCGTTATGTCCAGTACGACTTCACGGCGGCGCTGGAGGAACGGCTCGACCTGGTGTCGGACGGCAAGCTCGACTGGAAGCAGTTGCTTCGCGAATTCTGGAAGGATTTCCACGCCGCCGCCGAAGGCATGACCGAACTGCGCGTATCGCAGGTGCTGGATGCGCTCAATGAATCCCTGGGGCCGCACATCTTCCCCGACAAGGGCGACGGTTCCAACCCGCGCGCCTGCCCGTCGTGCTCGAACGGTCTGCTGAGCCTGAAGACGTCGCGTTTCGGCGCCTTCATCGGCTGTTCCAATTATCCGGAATGCAAATATACCCGGCCTGTCGGCTCGCCTGACGCCGAGGAAAACGGCGCCGTTTCCGGTGATCGTGACTTAGGGACCGATCCGGAAACCGGCAAGGTGGTCTCGCTCAAGATCGGGCGATTTGGGCCTTACGTGCAATTGGGCGAGGCCGAATCCAAGGACAATAAGCCCAAGCGTTCCAGCCTGCCCAAGGCATGGCCGCCGGCGTCGATCGACCTTGACCGGGCTTTGAAGCTGTTGAGCCTGCCGCGCACGGTCGGCGTCAATCCGGAAGACGACAAGCCGATCGTCGCCGGGCTTGGCCGCTTCGGGCCGTTCATCGAGTCGGGCGGCACCTACGCCAATCTTTCCGGTTTTGATGAAATTTTCGAGGTCGGCATCAACCGCGCCGTCACCCTGCTGGCCGAAAAGCGCGCCGGCGGCGGACGGCCCGGACGCGGCGCGGCGGCAGCCCCCTTGAAGGAACTGGGCACGTTCGGTGAAGGCGGCGACAAGGTCCAGGTGATGGCCGGCAAGTACGGTCCCTACGTCAAGTGCGGCAAGGTTAATGCCACCTTGCCCAAGGACCTGACGCCAGAGACCGTGACTTTGGAGCAGGCCATCGCGCTCGTCCAGGCCAAGGGCGGCGCGCCGGCGAAAGCCAAGAAGGCGCCGGCAAAGAAGGCGGCAGCCAAGAAGCCCGTCGCCAAGAAGGCCGCTCCGGCGAAGAAGGCTCCAGCAAAAAAGGCCAAGACGGCCTAACCTCTCCTCCCTATGCGCAGCATGGGGAGGTGGCATTTTTGCCTTCGGCAAAAATGACGGAGGGGTATGGCGCCTCTGTCGGGCTCGCGTTAGGCTTGCCGAATGAAAGCGCGGTTGAAATACGGGCTGGCGCGCAAGTTGCGCAAGGAGATGTCACCGCCGGAGGTGCGGCTTTGGGTCAGGCTCAGGTCGCGCGAAACCGACAATCTGGTCTTCCGCCGGCAACATCCGATCGGTCCGTATGTGCTGGATTTCTACTGCGCAGCCGCGCTGCTGGCGGTCGAAGTTGATGGCTTTGAGCATAAGCTTGAAGAGAACATCGTCAGGGACGTGCGACGCGATGCCTGGGTTTCGGCACAGGGCATCGAGACCATGCGGGTCACCGCGCCGAATATCATGCGCGACGCAGATGAAGCGGCCGATGGGATTTATCAGCGCGCCCTGGAGCGCGTGAAAGAACGCCTGCGCTGACCCCTCCGTCATTTTTGCAAAGCAAAAATGCCACCTCCCCATCGCTGCGCGATAGGGAGGAGAAAGGAGCATGAACGTTCAGATGACAAAAACTTAATAATGTCCCCATCTTCGGCGGGCCCGGATGTCTGCTATGTCGCAGACTGGTCATGTGGCGTTTGGAGTATCGGGGCGATGAAATCCGGCTTTGTAGGAGCGGCTGCAATAGCCGTCGTGATGGCCGCACCGGCCATGGCGCAGGACGCGCAGCAGGGTGCCACCGCCTCAACCGACTCGACCACGGTCGTCGTCAAAGGCAAGGCGCCGGACGTCATCCACAAGATCGACCGCTCGGTCTATGACCTGCGCAACAATGCGCAGGCGGCCACCGGCAGCGTCTCGGACGTCCTGGCCACCCTGCCCTCGGTCAATGTCGACCAGAACGGCGGCGTCAGCGTGCGCGGCGCCTCGACCCAGGTGCTGATCGACGGCAAGCCGTCGGCCGCGCTCAAGGGCGCCAATCTCGCCACCGCGCTGCAGGCCATGCCGGCCAACACGGTGGCGCGGATCGAGGTCGTCACCAACCCCGGCGCGGAATTCCACACCGACGCCGCCACCGTCATCAATATCATCACCCGCCGCTCGCTCACCGCGGCGGCCACCGGGACGCTGATCGCCAATATCGGCCCGGCGGCCCGGCGCAACGCCACGCTTTCGGGCCAGGTCACCAAGGGCAAGTGGACCTTCACCGGCAGCGTAGCCTCGCGGCAGGATCAGCGTTCGAACTATATCGATGTCGACCGCATCACCTCGGCGCCGTCGCATTTCGTCCAGGATGCACGCGTCAAGGTCCGCATCAACGTCACGCAACTGGACGGCGGCGTCAGCTATGCCGCCGGCGACCGCGACAGTTTCAGCCTCAATGGCGACGTCACCGTCCGCAACCGTCCGCGCACCGACGCCAGCCACTTCGTCTTCCTCGATCCGGTGGGCGGCGTCATCAGCGACTCCACGACCTTCGACCATGGGCGGCAATATTTCAATTCGGCCTCGCTCGATGGCCAATGGAAGCACAAGGGCGCGCGCGACGGCGAGACCTTCACGCTGCTGGCGCACCACGAAGAGGACGAGAACCTGCGCGACTATCGCTATGACGATGTCTTCGCCGTGCCGGCCGGCCCCGATGTGCTTTACCGCCGCGCCCACGGCAGCCGCGAACTGAGCGACAGCCTGAGCGGCGACTACGTCCTGCCGCTGGGCCAGGACCAGCAGTTCAAGGCGGGCTTCGAGGTGCTGTCCGACCGCACGCAGAACCACAACCTCGCTACCGATACGATCGGCGGCAATGAGGTCGTCAACGCTGCCCTCTCCAATCGCTTCCTGGTGGGCCAGACGCTGGACGCCGCCTATGTCGACTACCAGCAGCCGTTCGGCAAATGGATCGCCGAAGCCGGCCTGCGCGTCGAGACCATGCAGACGGAGCTTCGCCAGGCCCGCGAGGAGGCGCCGATCAAGACCTGGGACGTGCAGTGGTCGCCCAGCCTGTACCTGAACCGCAGCCTTGGCGATAATGGCAAGCTGCGCTTCAGCTACAGCCACCGCATCGACCGCCCCGACGCCGATTCCCTCAATCCGCTCGACTATGTGCTCGACGCGCAGGACATCCAGGTCGGCAACCCCTATCTGCGTCCCGGCCAGACCGAGTCGTTCGAAGCCGGCTACGACTACACCACCAAGGCCGTCACCTTTAACGGCACCCTCTATGCCCGCCAGACGCGCGACACGATCACGGAATATTCGTACTACCGCCATCCCGGCGACACGGTGCTGATCATCAGCTTCGTCAATGCCGGCCACGGGGCGCAGGACGGGCTCGACATGTCGCTCAACCTCCATCCCGAGGGCAAGCTCAGCTATGCCTTCAGCAGCGACATCTATAGCCTCAGCCAGACGGCCCCGGTCAGCCCGACGGCGAGCCGCAGCCAGTCGATCATCAGCCACAATTCCAAGGCCACGATCAACTGGGCGGTGACGGCCAATGACAACCTGCAATTTCAGGCCCTGCTCAACGGCAGGACCCTTTCGGCGCAGGGCACCAATTCCGGTGTGAACCTGCTGAACCTGACCTGGAGCCGCAAGATCAACACGCGCCTGAAACTGGTGGCGACCGCCTCGGACGTCTTCAACAGCGTGCGCATCCACCAGTTGATCCGCACCGACCAGTTCCGCGACAGCACCTTCATCACCATTCCCGGCCAGGTCGTCTATGTCGGCTTCAGCTACAAGCTGGGTGCGGTGGCGGGTTAAGCGGTATCAGTCGATGAGATCGAGGTGCGCCTTGATCTTCTTCGACTTGCGGTCGATGTAGCAGGCGGCGTGGTCCTTGTTGGAAACCGGATGGCCCATGGCATCGGTGCCGCATTCGATGAAGTCGGTGTCGGCCAGCATATGCTCCGACTTGTACTTGTTACGGAAATAAGCGTAGCCGATAACGGCGCCGATGGCGACCAGCGCCAGTGCGATCAGGATTTCCATGTGCAGCCTCCAGAATTGGGATGGCCAGATGGTTAATGGCGGCCGCATAAGTTTCCAATAGGAAGAAGGCGTGTTGGGAATCTCTGGCGGGAATCTCAGGCAAGCCCTACATAAGGCATATGAAAAAACCCGAAAAACACGAAAAGACGAAGCTGCCGCACGGCCTGCCCGATGACAAGACGCTTCTGGAGGCGCTTGCCGCCAATCGCGAGGTTGACGTCGGCGACCTGGCCCGGCAATTCGGCCTCAAGGGCGAGGACCGCCGTGCCCTGCGCCAGAAGCTGAAGGCCCTGGCTGAAGCCGGCAAGATCGGCAAGCACGGCCGCAAGACCTTCAACGCCATGGGTGTTTTGCCGGAAACCGGCGTCGTCGAGGTGGTCGAGCGTGATGTCGATGGCGAGCTGTGGGTCAAATGGGGCAAGCCGGAAGAAAAGACGCCGCTGGCCCGCCTGGCGCCCCAAAAAACTGACAAGCAGACATCAGCGCGACAAACACCGCCTGGCATGGGCGACCGGCTCTATGTCCGCTTCGACAAGGACGAGGACGGATGGGTGGCGCACCTGATCAAGGTGCTGGACCAGGGCGCGGCGAAACTGGTTGGCGTAGTCCGGAAGGGCAAGCGCGAAATCCGGTTGGAATCAGTCAACCGCAAGGAAAAGGACAGCTACATCCTGACGAGCGCCAATCTGGATGCGCTGAAGGACGGCGACGTCGTCCTGGCCGCGCCGGTCGGCGGCACGCACAAATACGGACCAAAGCCGGCGCGCGTGCTGGAGATCATCGGCCAGGAAGACAGCCCGAAAATCGCTTCGGTCATGGCCATCCATAGCCACGGACTGCCGATCGGCTTCCAGACCTCGACCGAGGACGAAGCCAAGGCCGCCAAGCCGCCGACCTTGGGCAAGCGCACCGACCTGCGCGACCTGCCCTTCGTCACCATCGATCCGGTCGACGCCAAGGACCACGACGACGCCGTCTATGCCCACGCCGACGAGGATCCGGCCAATCCGGACGGCTGGGTGGTCTGGGTGGCCATCGCCGATGTGGCGGCCTATGTGCTGCCGGGGTCGAGCCTCGACCGCGATGGCCGCGACAAGGGCAATTCGACCTATTTTCCTGACCGCGTCGAGCCCATGCTGCCGCACGTGCTGTCGTCGGGCCTGTGTTCGCTGCAGGAAGGCGAGAACCGCGCAACCCTGGCCGTGCGCATGGTCTTCGATGTGACAGGCAAAAAGCGCGGCCACAAGTTCGTGCGCGGCCTGATGCGGTCGGCGGCCAAGCTCTCTTACGAGCAGGCCCAGGCGGCTATCGACGGCCAGCCCGACGACAAGACCGGGCCGATCCTGGAAACCCTGCTCAAGCCTTTGTGGGCGGCCCATGCCTGCCTGACGCGCGGGCGCAATATCCGCCAGCCTCTGCATATCAATTCGCCCGAGCGGCGGGTTTATCTCGACAAGGACGGCAATGTCGAACGGATCGAGCCGCGCGTTTCGCTCGACGCCATGCAGCTGATCGAAGAGATGATGATCCAGGCCAATGTTTCGGCGGCCGAGGAACTGGAAAAGCACAAGACACCGCTGATCTATCGCGTGCACGAGGCGCCGTCGCTGGAGAAGGTGCAGAACCTGGCCGATTTTCTCGGCACCTTGGGCTTGCCGTGGAACAAGGGCGAGCCGCCGCGCACGCCGCGTTTCAACGAACTTCTCGATAGCCAGAAGGATGGTCCCAACGCCGAGATCATCAACGAGGTCGTCCTGCGCACCCAGATGCAGGCGCACTACAATACCGAGAACTATGGCCACTTCGGGCTCAATCTCGACCATTACGCCCACTTCACCTCGCCGATCCGCCGCTATGCCGACCTGACCGTGCATCGCGGCCTGATCCGGGCCTTGAAACTGGGCGACGACGGCCTGACCGACTACGAGATCAAGACGTTGAAGGACACGGCCGAGCATATCACCCAGACCGAGCGCCGCTCAATGCAGGCGGAGCGCGAGGCCATCGAGCGCTATGTCGCTGCCTTCCTGCACGACAAGGTCGGCGCCACCTTCAAGGGCCGGATCACCGGCGTGACGCGGTTCGGGCTGTTCGTGCGGCTCGACGATACCGGCGCCGACGGCATCGTGCCGGTATCGTCGCTGAAGGACGACTATTACATCCACGATGACGTGCAGCACGCCCTGGTCGGCCAGCACGGCGGGACGCGCTGGCGGCTGGGCGCCAAGGTCGAGGTCGAACTGACCGAGGCCATGCCGATCACTGGTGGGCTGGTGTTCAAGATGCTGTCGGTGCCGGAAGCGGGCGATCCCAACGCGCCGCGTCCAAGGCTGGGCGTGCGCAAGCAGTCGGCGAAACGGCCGCCCTTCCCCGGTGGCGGCAAGTCAAAGGGACCGAAAATGCCCGGCTTCCGCGACGGACCGCGCGGCCCGAAGCACGGCGTCAAGAACATAAAGAAAAAGAAGAAGAGATAGAAGGGTTTATCCACAGATAAGCCAGATAAGAACAGATTTCCTGGCAAATCCGGACGGCAGGGCGGACGATATGGAGTTAGATCAGCGGGATCCGCAAACCTACGCCATCATTGGCGCGGCGATGGAAGTGCATAACACCCTTGGACATGGCTTTCTGGAAGCCGTCTATCATGAAGCATTGGTATTTGAGCTGATACGTCTGAATATTCCATTTCGGCGCGAATGCGCCCTACCCGTTATCTACAAGGTACGCAATTGGCGTGTAACTATAAGGCGGACTTGGTATGTTATGAGTCTGCCCTAGTCGAACTAAAGGCGCTGACGCGCCTTTCTGGTAGTGAAGAGGCTCAAGTCCTGAACTATTTACGTGCCTCCTGCGTGCCGAAAGGTCTCTTAATTAATTTTGGCAATGCCAAGCTCGAATATAAAAGATTCAAACTCTGACGGCTCCACCAGGATATCTGTTCTTATCTGGCTTATCTGTGGATAAACCTTTCTTACCGCAGCCGGTAGTTCTGGCTCACCAGCGTCAGGGTGCCGTGCGAGGCGCGGAAGGCCAGGTCCTGGACGCCGGCGGTAAGCACCGCGTCGTGGCTTTCCATGTTGGAGATGCCGGTCGAGGGATCGGTGCTGTAGAGGTCGAAGCTGACGCGGTGGCCGTCATTCCAATGGATGCGCAGGTCGAAGGTTTGCCCCTGCTTGACCACCAGGCGATAGGCTTGCCCGGCGACTATGGCGTGCAGGCCGTCGGCAGCCGGTGTGAAAGTGATGGCGGCGGCATCGCCCCCCTCGCCTTCGGCCGTCAGTTGCGACGACGCCCCGCCGCAGCCGGTATCGGTGCAGGTGAAGCTCAGCTTCAGCGCCACTTCGGCGACCTGGGTCAGGGGATCGGTGCGCGCCGTGCCGTCGGCATCGCCCTGGGACTTGACCACCACGGCGTCGTCCGACTGGATGATATGCGGCGCGGCATCCTGCGCCATCGCGGGCGCCGCCATGACCAGAGCCGCCGCCAGAAAGCAAAATCGCATGCCATATCTCCTTTGAGGCCCCAATCTGGACGGCAAATGCGTCATGGATAGGGCGTGCCGTCCTTGTGGGTGAAGCGCCAGACGCCATCTTCGGCGACGGCGGCGAGGTCGTCGTCGGGATAGGCGCCGGTGTCTCCGGGCGTACGGTCGCCGACTTCGAGATAGACGACCTCGTCATCGGTGCGGTTGACCAGCATGTGACCGTTGGCCACGCCCGCCGGGAAACCCGCGCACATGCCGGGTTCGAGCTGGGTATCGCCGGCGTCGGTGACCAGGGTCGGCCGGCCGCTCAGGATATAGATGAATTCGTCTTGCCTGGAATGATAATGGCGCAAAGCCGAGACACCGCCGGGCGCAAGCTTCGTCAGGTTGACACCGAAATTGGCCAAGCCGAAGACATCGCCGAGCGCGCGCTTTTCGCGGCCCTGCATCATGGAAAAGAACGGTTCCGGATAGTTGGAAGGTTTCCGGCGCGGTTCGGCGTCGAGCGCCACGATGGCGACAGGTTTTTCACTCATGATGGCTTTCCCCTTATCCGTTCACCCGCTATGTTGGCCGGGCGACGGCCCTTGCCAAGGGCCGGGTAAAAAAAGCACCGCGACGGCCTTTTGCGGCTTGACTCAGGCGAAACCTTGAGTATTTTCCGCCCCTCTCATTTCTCGCGCCTGTCAGCGCGCCGCAAGGACTTCACCCATGGCTAAGCCAGCCTCCATCAAGATCCGCCTCAATTCGACGGCGGACACCGGCTTCTTCTACGTCACCAAGAAGAACGCCCGCACCAAGACCGAAAAGATGGTGCTGAAGAAGTACGATCCGGTCGTGCGCAAGCATGTCGAATTCAAGGAAGGCAAGATCAAGTAGGATCTTTGCGCCTGACAAGATCGCCGGCAAGCATCCCCCCCTCGCTTTCCGGCTGAAACGAAGCCGCGCCGAGCCCCCCTCAGGCGCGGCTTTTTCGTGGGCGATCAGGCGGCTGAACGAACGATGACGCGGTTGCGGCCGGATTGCTTGGCTTCGTAGACGGCTTCGTCGGCGCGCTTGACCAGGCCTTCGGGCCCGTCGCCCAAGCCTTGCGACGTCGCCACGCCGACCGAGACCGTCACCCACAGCGAACGGCCGTCGGACAGCAGGAACGGCTCGTCGGCGACCTGGGCGCGAACGCGTTCGGCGATCCTGAGCGCGTCGCCGCCTTCGGTTTCCGGCATCAGCACGACGAATTCCTCGCCGCCGAAGCGGCAGGCCATGTCGATGGCGCGGACATTGAGCGCCAGCCGGCGGGCGAATTCCTTCAGCACTTCGTCGCCGCCGTCGTGGCCGTAGCCGTCGTTGATGCGCTTGAAGAAGTCGATGTCGAGCATCAGCAGCGACATGCCCGCCCCGCCCTTCATGTGCCTGGCCATCAGCATGTTGAGCTGGTGGTCGAGGAAGCGGCGGTTGTTCAGCCCGGTCAGCGGATCGGTAACCGCCAGTTCGAGCGAGCGGTCGAGCGTGTTGCGCAGGAAATCGGTGTAGCGCTTGCGCTTAATCTGGGTGCGGGCGCGCGCCTGCAGTTCCTGCATGTCGATCGGGCGCGGGATGACATCGTTGACGCCCAGTTCCAGCGCCTTCAGCATCTGCTTGCGTTCGTCGGCATTGACGATGGCCAGGACCGGACGATGGCGGGTCGCTTCCTGGGCGCGCAGTTGCGCCACCCAGCGCAGGCTGTCGAACGACTTCGACAGCATGTTGAGCACGACCAGGTCGACGCGGCCGGCGGCGATCTTGAGCGCGCGCACCGGGTCGGGCTCGATGCCGCAGCGGTGGTCCTGGCCCAGTTGCATCATGATGCGTTCGGCCTGGCGGACATTGTCGTCGAGGATCAGCACGTTGCCGGTGGCGGAAATCTGGCGCTGGTAGAGGCTCTGGTCGACCAGGCCGACGCGCCGCGACGAGGCCTCCCGGCTGCGCAGGTCCTCGACCAGTTGCTTGAGGCGGACCAGGGCCTGGAGGCGCGCCATCAGCAGCACGTCGTCGACCGGCTTGGTCATGAAGTCGTCGGCGCCGGCTTCCAGGCCCGACAGGCGGTCGTCGCGGCCGTCGAGCGCCGTGATCAGGATGATCGGGATATGGCGGGTATCGGGATTGGCCTTGAGCTGGCGGCAGACCTCGTAGCCGTCGACGCCGGGCATCATGACATCGAGCAGGATGATGTCGGGCTGGGCGTCGGCGGCCATCTGCATGGCGGCAAGCCCGTCATGCGCCGTCATCACCTCGTAATAGTCGGCCTCCAGCTTGGCCTGGAGGAGCCGCACATTGGCGGGGATGTCGTCGACGATAAGGACGCGCGCGGTCACAGGTCTTTACCCCAGGTACTTGCGAACCGTGTCGAGGAAGTGGGTTACCGAAATCGGCTTGGAGATATAGGCCTCGCAGCCGCCGTCGCGGATGCGTTCCTCGTCGCCCTTCATGGCGAAGGCCGTCACCGCCACCACCGGAATATGCGACAGCTCGTCGTCTTCCTTCAGCCACTTGGTGACTTCGAGGCCGGAAATCTCGGGCAACTGGATATCCATCAGGATCAGGTCGGGGCGGTGCTTGCGGGCAAGGGTCAGCGCGGACAGGCCTTCGCCGGTCTGGAAGGTTTCATAGCCCTGCGCATCGAGCAGGTCATGAAAGAGCTTCATGTTCAATTCGTTGTCCTCGACGATGAGGACTTTCTTATTGGTCATGCCGCAGGAACCCTGAACCTTCAAAACGATCACCGTGGCGAATCGGTCGCGTGCGCGCCGCCGCCTTTTTAAGTGAGTCCGTTCTACAGGGACTCTCTTAAGGTGAGGTGAAGGGAAAGGTAACAAGACGTAAATATGGGCTCTTCAAACCCTTGGAAAATCAGCTATAAGCGCGGAAAGTTTAACCTTTGGGCAACACGAATCGGGAGCCCCCGACCAGGAGCAAGCCATGTCGAAATGCGAAACCCACCTGGCCGCGCTGGGCATCGTCCTGCCGGTGCCGGCGACCCCCGTCGCCAATTACGTGCCCTTCGTCCGCACCGGTAACCACGTCCATATTTCCGGGCAGATTTCCAACGACGGCACCGGCCGCATCAAGGGCACGGTCGGCGTCGACCTCACGGTCGAGGAGGGCGTCGAGGCGGCGCGTATCTGCGGCGTCAACCTGCTGGCGCAGATGAAGGCGGCGGCCGGCGGCGACCTCGATAACGTGGTGCGGGTGATCAAGCTCAACGCCTTCGTCCAGGCCGGACCGGATTTCTATGATATCCCCAAGGTGATCAACGGCTGCTCGGACCTGATGGTGGCGGTGCTGGGCGACGCCGGCAAGCACGCCCGCTCGGCGGTCGGCATGTACAAGATTCCGCTCGGTTTCGCGGTCGAGATCGACGCTCTCATCGAAGTCATGGACCGGCGGTAAGGCTTTTCCAAAGGGGGCACGCAAGCATGATCGTCGGCATCGATCTCGGTACGACCAATTCGGCCATCGCCGTCTGGCGCGACGGCAAGGCCGAGCTGATTCCCAACAGCCTGAGGCACAGCCTGACGCCATCGGCGGTCGGCATCGACGACAATGGCGAACTGCTGACAGGCCTTGCGGCGCGCGAGCGGCAGTCGACCCACCCGGCCCTGACGGCGACGGCGTTCAAGCGCTACATGGGCACGCGCCGGGAAACGCGGCTCGGCAAGCAGGTCTATGCCCCCGAAACCCTGTCGGCCATGGTGCTGGGCAGCCTGAAGCGCGACGCCGAAGCCTATCTCGGCGAACCTGTCACCGAAGCGGTCATCACCGTGCCCGCCTACTTCAATGACAAGCAGAGAAAGGCGACGCGGCGAGCCGGCGAACTGGCCGGGCTGAAAGTGGAACGCCTGCTCAACGAGCCGACGGCGGCGGCCCTGGCCTACGGCATCCATCTGCTGGAGGACGAATCGCAGTTCCTCGTCTTCGATCTCGGCGGCGGCACCTTCGACGTGTCGATCCTGGAAATCTTCGAGGGCGTCATCGAGGTGCGCGCCTCCACCGGCGACAACCGGCTGGGCGGCGAGGACTTCAACGACCTGCTGATCAAGGACATGAAGGCGAAGGCGCCGGACCTGAAAGCCTCCGAGGCCGAGGCCGATGCGCTGCACCAGTTGCTGCGGGCCGCCGCCGAACGCGCCCGCCGAACCCTTTCCGACCAGGCATCGGCCGACATGCAGATCGTCTGGAAGGGCAGGAACTGGTCGCATGAAGTGACCGCCGACGGCTTCGAAGCCATGACGGCGCCCCTGCTCGACCGCCTGCGCGAACCGGTGCTGCGCGCCATGCGTGACGGCAATATCCGCGGCGAGGCGCTCAAGGAAATCGTGCTGGTCGGCGGCGCCACGCGCATGCCGATCGTGCGCCGGGCCGTCACCAAGATGTTCGGCCGCTTCCCGTCGCACGCCGTCCACCCCGACGAGGCCGTGGCCATCGGCGCGGCCATCCAGGCGGGCCTGAAGGCGCGCGATGCCGCCCTGAAGGAAGTGGCGGTCACCGATGTCTGCCCCTACAGCCTCGGTGTCGGCATCGGCGAGCGCGATGAAAACGGCCGGGTGCGCACCGGCATCTTCTCGCCGATCCTGGAGCGCAACACCACCGTGCCGGCCAGCCGCGTCCAGACCTACTCCACCCTGGAAAGCGGCCAGCGCGTCATCGAACTGGGCGTCTACCAGGGCGAGTCGCGCTATGTCACCGATAATATCCAGCTCGGCAAGATCAAGGTCGACGTGCCTTCGAAGCCGGCCGGCGAAGTCTCGGTCGACTGCCGTTTCACGTACGATATCAACGGCCTGCTTGAAGTCGACGTCCATGTGCCGTCGACCGGCGAACGCCGCCAGTTGCTCATCGTCGACGATGACGGCCCCAAGGGCGATGACCTGGCCAAACAGCGCAAGGCGCTGGAAGCGCTTAAAATTCACCCGCGCGACACCGATGCGAACCGCGCCGCCCTGGCGCGGGCAACGCGCTGCTATGAAAACCTGCTCGGCCATCCGCGCGACTATGTCGGCCAGTTGATGGCGCGATTCGAAAACCTGCTCGATCGCCAGGACACGCTGGAAATCGACAAGGCGCGGCAGGCTTTTCTCGCCGAACTCGACCAGATCGAAGGCGAGACCTGGCTGTGACCTGCTGGACGGTCCTCGGCATCAAGCGGACGCGCGAGCGCGGAGATATCCGCCGGGCCTATGCCGCGAAACTGAAAGCCACCAATCCGGAAGACGACGCCGAAGGCTTCAAGGCCCTGCGCGCGGCCTACGAACAGGCGCTGGCCTATGCCGGCAACGGCGGCACGGTGCCCTACACCACGCCGGTTGAGGCAAAGGCGCCGCCGCGACCGGAAACGCCGGTGGAAATCGATGCACCGGTCGAACCGGCGCCGGCTCCCACCGAACTTGACCTTTTCCATGGCGCGCAACGCCATCTTGCCGGCCTGCTGCAACCCGGAGCGGGCGCCGACGCGGACAGGCTGCACAATGCCTTCGACGCCGTCGTCCATGCCCCCGCCATGAGCCGGCTCGACGTCCGCGACCAGACCGAAACGTGGCTTGCCTTCCTTCTGTCGGCCAATATGCCGCGCTCGGATTCCCTGATCGTGCCCGCCATCCGTTATTTTGGCTGGAGCACGCGGAGCCTGAACCGCAAAACCCCCGCCGCGGTTTCCCGGGTCCTGGACCGCGCCAACGGCGTCGCTTTCCTGGAAACCATCAAGCGGAGCGAATCGCCGCATTACCGGGCGTGGCGGATCTTGAGCGCGGCACCGCAGCCGATCAACCTGCGCAGCCGCATGTGGACGGCCACGTTTCCCGGCGACATCAAAGCGCTGCTCGATATCCTGCACACGTCGCAACGCGGCCTGCGCCTGGATTTCAACGCCGAAACCCTTTCCCGCTGGGAAGAATTTTTCACCCGGCCGCGCCTGCCGATGTGGGGCTTGTGGGCGCTGGCGGCGTCCCTGCCCTGCCTGGTGCTGGTCGCCCTGCTTTTGGCCCTGCCCGCCGATTACCACGCGCTCGCCGTCTTTCCGTGCCTGCCGATCCTCGCCGCGATCGCCGCGCTGGCCTATGTCTATGGCTACCAGGTGCCGGCCCGATGGTGGCGCGAACACGTGCATTTCACGCCGCGCGGTTCATGGTCCGCGCTCGGCTGGTGGCCGGCCGGACTGGGCCTGATCGGCCTGGCCGCCCTGCCCTCGTCCGTCGCCCTGACCCTCTCCGTCTGCGGCCTGTCGATCGCCTGCGCCCTTTGGGCCGCCATCGCCGGCGAACCGGACAGACGCGCCGGCAATGTGCCGTGGCAGTTGCGCGCCCTGCTGGGCAACGCCTATGTGCTGATCTGGTGGGTGCTGGTGGTGCTGAAAAGACCCGACCAACAAAGCATACCGATGTCCGCCGCCCTGCTCTGCGCGGTCTTCGGCGCGGCCATGGGCAAGCTGTCCCTGTACCGCTTCTGGACCAGCCTCAGCCGGCTGCGGCAATCCATCGCCATCTGGACGGCGGTGGCGTTGAACGCCGCCACAATAGCCATCCACCTGGCGGCGCAGGCCGATCATGCATGGGAAATGCCGGCCGTGGCGGCGACCCTGGCCAGCGTCCTGGTCTGCCGCGCCGTGCGCATCGATGGCCTCGGCTTCAATGTGCGCATCCTGTGGATCGCGGCGGTGGCCATTTTCAATCACGGCGTCTTCCCCGGCCTTCCGGTAGTGCTTATCGGCGCCTTCATCCTGATGATATGGAATTTTGTCAGCCTGGGCATGACCTGGGAAGACCGCCGCATTCCGGCGCGCGGTTGACAAGCGCCTGATCCGGTTGCAGTTTAAACTTTCTTAAGGCTGCAAACGCGGCCGCGTACAGGGAGTTCAGCGTGACCACCATCGAAGCCGCCAAGCCGAGGGAATTCCTGGGCCATCCGTTCGGCCTGATCTACCTGGTCTTCGCCGAGGCTTTCGAGCGCTTCTCCTATTATGGCATGCGCGCCTTGCTGACCCTGTACCTGGCGCAGCAACTGCTCCTGCCCGGCCATATCGAAAAAGTGCTGGGCTTCGTGCCGTTCCGGGGCTTCCTTGAAGGTCTTTACGGCCATCACCTCGATGTCGCCGGCCTGACCTCGGCGATCGTCGGTCTCTACGGCCTGACCTATCTCACCCCCCTGATGGGCGGCGTCATCGCCGACGCCCTGCTCGGACGGCGCGCAACCGTGACCCTGGGGGCCAGCGTCATGGTGCTGGGCCACTTCCTGATGGCGTTCGAACAGTCATTCCTGCTCGCCCTGGTGCTGATCCTGTTCGGCGTCGGCTGCTTCAAGGGTAATATTTCAAGCCAGGTCGGGCAGCTTTACGGTCCCGGCGACGTGCGCGCCGGCACGGCGTTCCAGATCTTCTACCTCGTTTTCAACACGGCGGTCATCGTGGCTCCGATCGTCTGCGGCACGCTGGGCCAGAAGGTCGCCTGGCACTGGGGCTTCGGCGCCGCCGGCATCTCGATGCTGTTCGGCCTGATCGTCTATCTGTCCGGCGCCAAGTACCTGCCACCGGAAAAGCCGCGCGGCAAGGCGGCCGCCGATGCGCCGCCGCCCGTGCCGCTGAACGGTCGCGACTGGGGCCTTATCGTCGTACTCCTGGTGCTGTTGCCGTTGCTGGCCGCGTCCCTGGTCATGAACGAGCAGATTTTCAACAACTATATCACCTGGGGCAACGACAACTTCAACCTGCACCTGCTGGCCTGGGACGTGCCGTCGTCATGGCTGGTGTCGCTCGACGCCACCTGTTCGATGGTCTTCCTGTCGGGCTCGATCCTGTTCTGGAAATGGTGGTCGATGAACTGGAAGGAGCCGAATGAACTGACCAAGATCGCGTTCGCCGGCATCTTCACGGCGATCGCGCCGCTGGCCCTGGTCGCCGCCTCGATGACCGTTCATCCCGGCCACAAGGCGTCGTTGTGGTGGGCGATCCTGTTCGAACTGTTCAACGACATCGGCTTCGCCAACTTGGTGCCGGTCAGCCTGGCCTTGTTCGCCCGCGTCGCGCCACGCCAGGTCAACGGCACCATGATCGGGGTCTACATGCTGACCTTCTTCGGCGCCGACACCGTGGCCGGCTTTGTCGGCCAATACATGGCCCCGCTGGGGCCGACCAACTTCTGGTGGCTGCACGTCGCCATCGTCGGCGGAGCCGCGGTGGGACTGATCCTCTACTGGCGCCTGTTCGGTCGCTTCCTGATGAGCGCGCCGAAGCCGGCCGCGCCGCAAGAAATTTACTGACGCCCTTGCGCGCGACGGGGCCGGCATCCTAACTAGGGATACGATGCCGGCGCCCCTGACCCTCAAGCTGCACAATGCCATTGCCGGGATCGGCCAGGCCGCATGGGACGGCTTGCGCGAAGACGACAATCCTTTCACCGCCTACGCCTATCTCGAAGCGCTGGAAACGACGCGTTGCGTTGGCGGGCGCACAGGCTGGCAGCCGGCGCACCTGTCGCTGTCGGACGAGACGGGCATCCATGGCGTGATGCCGCTTTACGTCAAGTCCAACTCGATGGGCGAATACGTCTTCGACCATGCCTGGGCGCGAGCCTATGAAGAAGCCGGCGGTGACTATTACCCCAAGCTTCAGGCCGCCATTCCGTTCACGCCGGTCACCGGCACGCGGCTTCTGTCACGCAACCCAGAGGTAAAACGCGCCCTGGTCGAGGCCGCGGTAAAGGTCTGCGACCAGAACCGGCTGTCGTCGCTGCACGTCACCTTTCCGGACGAAGCGGAATGGAAGCTGATGGGCGAGTCCGGTCTTTTGTTGCGCCAGGACCAGCAGTTCTGGTGGGAAAACGACGGTTATAACAGCTTCGACGACTTTCTCGGCCGCTTGTCCGCCAACCGGCGCAAGGTCATCCGGCGCGAACGCCGCGATGTGCAGTCAGCCCTGACCTTGCGCTGGATCACCGGCGCCGACATTACCGAAAGCCGTCTCGACGAGCTCTACAGCTTTATCGAAAGCACCTACGAGCGCAAATGGGGCACGGGCAGGCCGTATCTGACGCGGGCCTTCTTTTCCACCATGACTGAAGCCATGCGCGGCCATATCGCCCTGGTCTTTGCTTACGAAAAGGGAGTTGCCGTCGCCGGCGCCATCAACCTTATCGGCGGTGACGTCCTGTATGGCCGGCAGTGGGGCACCCTGGTCGACGTCCCGTTCCTGCATTTCGAGGTCTGCTACTACCAGGCCATCGATTTCGCCATCGCACGCGGCCTCAGGCGCGTCGAAGCCGGCACGCAGGGCGAACACAAACTGTCGCGCGGCTACCTTCCCAATCCCGTCTATTCGGCGCATTATATCCGCGACCGCGCCTTGCGCGCCCCCGTGGAGCGCTACCTGGCCGGTGAACGCGCCGCCGTGCGCGAGCAGATACAGATGCTGGAGGACGAGATGTCGCCGTTCAGGCGGCATCCGACGGAGGAATAACATGGCCGAACGCATCAAGACCTATTCCGCCTTCTTCGACTACTATCTGAGCGAACACAGCAAGCCCCTCACGCGCGCCCTGCACTATCTGGCTTCGATCTGCGGCATGGCGGCCTTGGCCGCGACCGTCTGGACGCACAACCTGCTGTGGATTCCGGCCGGACTGGTGGCGGCCTATGGCCTGGCCTGGATCGGGCATTTCTTCGTCGAACACAATCGCCCGGCCACCTTCACCTATCCGCGCTGGTCGTTCATGGGCGATTACCACATGTTTTTCCTCTGGCTGACCGGCCAGCTGGCCAGGCGCCGCGCCCAGGCGGAAACGCGGCTTCAGGCGCCGTAAGCCGCCTGGAATTCGGCCAGCAGACCTGGATAGCGCGCGGCGGTGCCGACGCGGCCGGCCGAAATCGGGCTGCGGACCTGGGCGACGCTGGCGGTCATGACGGAGCGTTGCAGGGTATGCGGCTCGAAAACCTGCGGCTCGGGCGCCAGGCCGACATGGTCGAGCATTCGCGGAATCCAGCTGCGCGGCTCGGCGACCAGCCCTTCGTACGGAACGCTGAGGATGCGGTCGGGGAAAGCCCGGGTCCAATGCGCGTACAGGATATCCTCGGTGCGGAAATGCGCCGCGATATCGGCCATCGACCACGTCCAGTTGAGCGAATCCTTGAAGTGGTTGCGAAAAGCCGACATGGCGCAGTCCTCGGGGTTGCGCCGGATCCAGATGACTTTCGCCTTCGGAAGCATATGCAGGATCAGGCCCAGGATCGCCGACTGGTCGAGCGATTTGTCGACCACGCGCCGGTCGGGTCCGACCCTTTGCCGCAACATGTCGAGATAGTCCCGGCCCAGGTCACCCCAGGGGTCGTCCGGCCTGGAACGGTCTTCATACGCCTTGGCATCGAGGAAGGTCCCGCTGGCGGCCGGAATCAGGGCCGGCCGCGCCAGGTTGAGCTCTCCGCCGCCGATAACCTGCGAATGGCTGCTCAGGATCTGCTCGACGAGGGTCGTGCCGGACCGCGGCAGGCCATTGACGAAGATCGGGCGGTCGCTGGAACAACCCGAGGGCGCCAGGTGCCTCATATTGGCGATCGAATAGGTCTGGACCACCTCCTTGGCAAAAGCCCGGTCGGCCTCGGCGGCATAGGGCGCCGCGGCGTGCATGATGGCCGCGCCGTCGCGATAGAGGCGTTCGGCCTGGCCATAGCCGCCGGCATCGTCATAGGCCTTGGCCAGGGCATAGGCCCATTGCGTCTGCAGGTCCGGCGTGGCGGGCCGGATGGCGGACCTGAGCGCCTCCATCTGCGCCAGATCGGGATCGCCCGGCTGGAAGGTCTTGATCAACGTCAGGCCAAACCAGGTTTGAACGGAGAGCGGCGCCGCGGCCAGGGCGCGGCGGAAAAGCGATTCGGCCTCGTCGAACTGGCCGCGTTCCGCCGCCGCCATGCCCATGAAGTGCAGGACCGACGGGCGGTCGCGAAGCCCGGCCGGCAGGGAGGCGATGATCGCCAGGGCCTCGTCCGTGCGGGCGCGGCGCGCCAGCAATGTGCACAAGGCCAGGACCTGGTCGAGCGTCTGGGGCTCCGTGGCGGCAAAGCGCCGCATCGCCTCAAGCTCCAGTCCGGTCTCGCCGATGGTGCCGGCCAGTTGCGCCACGCTCTGCCAGCGTTTGCCGGTCGGCGCCGCGACGGCCATGTCCTGGCGCAACAGGTCGGCGGCGCGGCGGCGTTCATGAATTTTGAGGGCGTCGAGGGCCTGGAGGACCAGCGGCTGGGGAGAAACGTTTGTCATAACCGATCCTAGAGCGCATTCCGATAAAGTGGAAGCCACTTTTGGCTTCGCCGAACTTCATTTCGGATAAAATGCGCGACAAAACAAAAAGTTAGAGCATGCGTATGTTTCTATGGAAGCACAACATGCTCTATGTGTATCGCGAGGGCGTGGGCAAGGCTTCAAACCACAGCTCCATGGCGGATGCCTGCTGTTTCAGGGCGGCGGCGCGCCCGACCTGCTCTTCGTCATGGCCCCAGGTTTCGCTCTGGAAGTCTTCGCCAATACGTGATGCGGCAAGGAGGGCTTCGCCGGAACCGTGGCCGCGCCACAGCGCCAGGGCCAGGATGACCGAGCCCAGCAAGGGAATGGCAGCCATCAGTCCGGCCTGTTCGTAGGGCGACATGGCCTCGACCAGTGCCTGGACTTTGTCGAGCGTCAATGGCGGCTGGGCCCGGTGAACCAGGCTGCGGTTCTGGTTGAAATCGAGTTCGAATTCATTGGCTGCCCATGCCAGCAGCGGCAACCAGGCGGCATCTTCACGCTCGACCAGCGCTTGAGGATATTCGGACGGATAGCACAACAGATCGGTTTCGGCATAGCGGCGGACCTCGGCCAGCGTCTCCGCCACGACCGGCGGCAGGCGATCGATGGCGGCATAGGCCAGCCGTGTCAGGGGCATGCCCTCATAATCGAGATGGTCGCCGACGGCCGACCACTCGAACGCGATAAGGCCGGCAAGTTTGCCGTTCGGTAAAACCAGCATATGGCCCGCCGGAGTCTTGACCGGCCGGCCATCAAGGCGAACCTGCCAGCCGCCTTGCGCCTGAACGGCCGCAGCCTCATGCCAGAAACGCTTGGGACGAAAGCCCAACTGGTCGGCACGCCTGGAAGGTATTTTTATCATGGATTTCATAATAAAACAAAAGTAAAACTTCAGATTACGCCAGTTGTAACGGCTCAAAAGCCGTTAACATCCGCATCAGTTCCGCGAAGTCATGGACGATATCGTAAGCCCCAGCCGATCGCAATTCCTCGACCGTATGGAAGCCCCAGGACACGCCGATGGCGCGGACACCGGCCTCGCGCGCCATTCTCATGTCGTGCGCCGTGTCACCGATCATGACCGCCTGATGATGGCTGGCGCCGATCCCTTGCAGATTGAGATGGAGCATGTGAGGATGCGGTTTCGAAGGGCCGTCGTCGGCACAAAAGCTGACATCGAAAAGATCACGCCAGCCATGCCGGTCGAGATTACGTTCGACGCCCCGCCGCGATTGCCCGGTCGCTATGCCGAGTCGCCAGCCATCAACCTTCAATTGGCGCAGGCATTCCGTCGCACCGTCATACAGGCTTTCATGAAAGTCGGGGTCGCCGTGGAAACGCAGGAAGGCGTCCTTGAAAGCATCTTCGTAGGCTTCAAGCGTCGCCGCGTCGAGGTCCGGCCGCATCATCGCCAGGGCAGGCCCCAGGGAGACGCCGACAATGGCGCGGACATCGTCATAGGTCGGCGGCGCGATGCCGATGTCTTCAGCCGCTTCGGTGGCGGCGCGGAAAATGCTTGAACGGCTGTCGACCAGCGTGCCGTCAACATCCCATATCGCTAATTTTATGCGTTCAATCGCCACGCAGGCTCTCCTCGCAAAGGCTCGGGCGGGCCTTCGCCCTTGCCGAAGTCCGCTGACGCGTTCCTCGGAAACTCATCGCTTCGATTTCTTTTTCTTTATAAAGGGATCGGCTTCGGCCTCGTGCTCATCGAAGCCATATTTTTCAAAGCCGGCGCGGATGACCGGATCCAGCGGCGCCTCGACGATAAGGGTGCCCGCGCTCGGATGCGGCAACTCGATGCGGCGATGGTGCAGTTGCAGGCCCAGGCCTTCGGACAGGGCATGGCTGGCCTCGTCGCCGTATTTCGGATCGCCGAGAATGCTGTGGCCGATGGCCTGCATGTGGGCGCGCAGCTGATGCGTGCGGCCGGTATGCGGACGCAGGCCCATCCACGACACGCGCGGGCCGGCGCGCGAAATGGTGACGTATTCGGTCTCGGCGGGCTCGGCGCCGGGCTCCTTGGGATCGGCTGGCATGACCAGTTCGCGGTCATGAAAACCCTTCTTGATCAAGGGCGTATCGATATAACCCTCTTCCGGCTTGGGATTGCCGGCGACCAGCGCCCAGTAGGTCTTGTGGGCGCGGCGCTTGGCGAAGGCGCCGGCCAGGCGGGCGGCAGCATTGGGCGTCTTGCCCAGCAGCAGCACGCCCGAAGTGTCGCGATCGAGCCGGTGAACGAGACGTGGCCGCTCCAGGCCCTCGCCCCACGCCGACAGCAGGCGATCGACGTGGTTCTTGGTCTTGGTGCCACCCTGGACCGCCAGGCCCGACGGCTTGTTGAGCGCGATGACGTCCTCGTCCTCGTAGAGAACCAAAGACCTGGCGTAGCGGATCTCCTGCGGCGACAGCGTGGCGCGCTCGCGCTTTTGCTGGTCCTCGGAAGGCGCGTCGGGCAAGGGCGGCACGCGCACGGTCGAACCGACCGTCAGGCGCGTATCGGCCTTGACGCGGCCGCCATCGACCCGGACCTGGCCCGAACGCAGCAGCTTGTTGAGCTGGACGTGGTTGATATGCGGCCAGCGGCGCTTGAAAAAGCGGTCGACGCGGACGCCGTCCTCGCCTTCGGTGACATAAAGCGTCTTGACGTCGTGGCTCATGCCGGCACCACCTTGCGGATGATCAGCATGCCGAGCGCCACGCCGCCGACGGCCAGTACAACCGACAGGACGGCATAGCCAAGCGCCATGATATAATGCCGGCGTTCCAGCATGAACACGGTTTCCAGCGAAAACGACGAGAAGGTGGTGAAACCGCCGAGCACGCCGACCCCCAGCAGCACGCGGGTGCGTTCGACATCGACCACGCCTTTCAGCGGCCCGAGCAGCGCCCCCATCAACAGGCCCATGAGAATGCCGCCGATGATATTGGCAAGAAAGGTGCCGACCGGCCATTCCGCTGCCGGCCACAGGGCGCGCATCCACACGCTCAAACCATAGCGGGCCAGCGATCCCAGCGCTCCGCCGACAATAACGAACAGGATATTGATCATGGGCCGCTCATTACCCCTCTTGGCGCTGCCGCGATAGTCCTTTAAGCTTCCACGCAACATAAAAACGACCGGAATGATGTGACCGATGAGCCTCGACGCCGACTATGATTCCAGCAACATCTTCGCCAGGATCCTGAGTGGCGCGGTGCCGTGCGTCAAGGTCTACGAAGACGACAAGACCTTGAGTTTCATGGATGTTTTTCCACAAGCTCGCGGTCATACGCTTGTTATACCTAAAATTTCCGCCCGCAATCTCTTCGACATCGCAGATGCTGACCTGCAGGACCTGATCGTCAAGACACGGAAGGTGGCGCAGGGCGTACGCGATGCGCTCCAGCCGGAGGGCGTGAGGCTCATGCAGTTCAACGGCGCGGCGGCCGGCCAGACGGTCTTTCATATCCACTTCCACATCATCCCTTTCTGGGAAGGGACAGCCGACCGGCCCCATGCTTCCGGCCAGATGGCCGACATGGCCGAACTGAACGAGACCGCGGCGCTGATCCGGGCGAAATTGTAAGGCTTTTCCAGTGTTCTTCGTTCTCCGTCACGGCCAGACCGACTGGAACCTGCAAGCCCGCCTGCAGGGCTCGACGGACATTCCACTCAATGAAACCGGCCGCGACCAGGCGCGCCACGCCGGCGATATCCTGGCGGCATGCGGCCTGACGAAAATCGTCGCCAGCCCCCTCTCCCGCGCGCTGGAAACGGCGCAAATCGTCGGTCAGCGCATCGGCCTGGAACCGGTGATCGACGACCGCCTGATCGAGCGCAATTTCGGCCTGTTCGAAGGCATGACCATTGACGAGGTTCATCTGCACCGCAAGGAAATGCGCGGCTTCATGAACCCGAAGGCCGACCTCGACGGCAAGCATTACCCGGATAATGCCGAACCGCTGATCGAGGTGCTGGACCGTGTCGAAGCCTGCGTCAACGCGCATCGTATCGGCGCCGTCACGCTGTTCGTCTGCCACGGCATCCCGTTCCGCGCCATGTCGCGGCGCTTCCTCAACGAGATGTATTCCAGCCCGAACGCCGCGCCGGTCCGTTTCGAACACCGAGACGGCAAATGGCGCATGGTGGCGCTTGATCCCGACAACGCGCCGATCCCCCAGGTTTACAATGCCCGCACCACCATGGGCGCGATCTAGGCGCACGCGGCGCTTTGTGCTACGCCTGACGCCGGACAGGGGGATAACGGCATGCGCAACGAAATCTTGAGCGACCGGCAGGCGCTTTACCTCCGGCTGGGCATCGGCGCCGTCTTCGGCCTGGGCGCCGGTTGGCTGGCCAAGATGATCGACGCGCCGCACGCCACGCCCGACCTGTGGATGCATGTGGTTTTGAGCGTGCTGCTGCTGGGCGCCTTCGTCCTGTGGGCCGGCGCCGGCACGATGCGGCGGCTGTCGCTGGCGGCGTGGGGCGTGGTGGCGCTGAGCCTGATCGCCTACATTGCCTGGAACCACTTCGCCGCGCGCACGGGCGGCAGCGACCCCAATCCGGTCTTCTTCGACGACCATTTCCTGATCTACCCGTTCCTGTTCATCGCCCATGAACTGGTGTCCGGCGCCGACATGGCCGGCAAGCCGGTGGCGCCCTATGCGCTTTATTTCGACCAGGCGTGGAAGCGCGGCGTGCAACTGATCCTGGCCGTCGCCTTCACGGTCCTGTTCTGGGGCATTTTGTGGCTGGGGGCGACGCTGCTGGGCTTCATTGGGTTCAAATGGCTGCAGGACCTGCTGGAAAACGAATATTTCAGCGGCCCGGCCACCGGCCTGGCCCTGGCGGCCGCCGTGCATCTCGGCGACGTCCAGACCAGACTTCTCGCCAATGTGCGGGCCCTGGTGCTGGGCGTGCTGTCGTGGCTGCTGCCGGTGATCGTGGTGATCGGCGTGATTTTCGCCGTATCCCTGGGCTTCAGCGGCCTGGCGCCGCTGTGGGCCACCAAGGCCGCGACGGCCACCCTGCTGGCGGCGTGCGTCGCGCTGGTCCTGCTGATCAATGCCGCCTACCAGCAGGGCGACGAGGAGCGCAAGGTCCACATCATCATGAAATGGGCCGCGCGGCTGGCGGCGGGCCTGCTGCTGGTGTTTGCCCTGCTGGCCGCCTACAGCCTGCATCTCCGGATCGATCAGTACGGCCTGACCATGGAGCGCGTACTGGCCGCCGTCGGCGTCTTCATCGCCCTGCTCCATGGCCTGGGCTATGCCTACGCCGCCGTAAGCCTGCGTGGACGCTGGATGGCCGGGATCGAGGTCATCAACGTCACCCTCGCCTTCGTCATGGTCGCTGTCTTCGTGGCCGTGTTGACGCCGGTGGCCGATCCGGCCCGGCTCAGCGTCGACAGCCAGGTGGCGCGGCTCGGCTTCGGCCGGGTGACGCCGGACAGGTTCGACTGGAAGATGCTGCGCTTCAAGACTGGCGTCTACGGCACCAATGCGCTCGACAGGCTCAGCAAAAGCGGCAAGACGCCGGCGATCCGGGCAGCGGCGCTCAAGGCCAGGGTGATGACGGACGAGGACCGTTATGATTCGGCGGACTCAAGCGTTGATGATGGCAAGCCCGATCCGGCCCATCTGGCGATCGTGGCGCCGAAGGGCGCCGCCTTGCCGACGGATTTCATGGCCGGCAGCTACAAGCTGTTCATGCCGGGCACGACATCGAAATGCCTGCCGACAGCGCCGGCGGGGGCCACCTGCTATGCGGCGATGGTCGATCTCAACCGCGACGGCAAACCGGAAATACTTGTCCTCGACGACACCGAAATCACGATTTTCACCAGCGACGACGATGGCTGGCGCGATATCGATACCTTGTACATGGACAAGGCCGCCGCCGAAGCGTTCCAGCAGGGCAAGGTCGCGTCCATAGCGCCGGCATGGGATGACGTGATGATCGGCGATAGCCGGCAGAAGGTTGACGATACGACTAAGTGATCCGGTCGCGCACCCGCGCGAACAGCTCCAGCGATGCCAGCCGCGCCTCGATATCGTGGATCGGCATCGAGACGATCAGTTCGTCGGCCTGGGTCTGGCCAAGGAAACCGCCCAGCCGCTTTTCGATGGTATCCGCCGAGCCGACCATGGCGTAGCGCAGCATATGGTCGATCATCACCGTTTCGTCGGGCGTCAGGGTCGCCACCGCGTCATAGCTCGGCTTCGGAAACGGCGTGCGGACATTGCGGCGCAGGTTGGCGAAGGACTGCTGCATCGAGGTGAACAGGTAATCCGCCTCGGCGTCGCTATCCGCCGCCACGCCCATGACGCCGACCATGACGTACGGCTGGGCCAGCGCCTCGGATGGGCGGAAATGCTGGCGATAGAGCGCCAGCGCATCGAACAGCAATTCCGGCGCGAAATGCGAGGCGAAGGCGTAAGGCAAACCCAGTCGTGCCGCCAGTTGGGCGCTGTAAAGGCTTGACCCCAGCAGCCAGATCGGCACGTTGGCGTTCTGGCCCGGCACCGCCAGGATGCGCTGGCCGTCCTGCGGCGCCCCCATCAACGCCTGCAACTCCAGGATATCGCTGGGAAAATTGTCGACGCTGGCGTCGGAATAACGGCGCAGGGCGCGCGCGGTGGCCATGTCGGTGCCCGGCGCGCGGCCCAGGCCCAGATCGACGCGCCCGGGAAACAGGGCTTCGAGCGTGCCGAATTGCTCGGCGATGGCCAGCGGCGAATGGTTGGGCAACATGATGCCGCCGGAGCCGACGCGGATGGTTTTCGTCGCCTGGCCGACATGGGCGATGACAATGGCGGTGGCGGCCGAGGCGATGCCCGGCATGCCGTGGTGCTCGGCCAGCCAGTAGCGCCGGTAACCGGCGGTCTCGGCGGCCTGGGCCATGCGGGCGGAATTGGCCAGGGCGTCGGAGACGCCATAGCCCTCGCCGATCTGCGACAGGTCGAGAATGGAAAAGGGAATGCTCATGGCCGCTTATGTAGGCGGTCCGGTTACGTTTTTCACCCTCCGCCGGGAAAGAAAGGCGGGTTAGTGCAATCCGTCGGTCAAACCATCGCCGAGACCGGCAAAAAAGTCGGGAAAGACGGCGCGCAGGACCAACAGAATAACGACCACACCCATAAGGGCATAGCTCCAGCGCCCGAGCGGCTTTTTGACAGTTTTCATGATCCCCCTCCGGATGAAAAGCGCGCCCAGCGTGGAATCCGGGCGCGCCTTTGTCAATCGCGAAGTCGTGCCAACTCAGCCCTTGGCCTTGGCGGCCACGTCATACATGTTGATCTTGCCCATGCCGGTATCGAGGTCGCCTGGCTTCATGTCGGCCGGGCACGGGCCCATGAACTTGCCATCGACGGTGGTGACTGTGGGATCGCCCATCGACGGCACCGTGGTCTGGGTGACCGTCTGGTGATAGCTGTCGTCGCCGGTCAGTTCCATGTGCATCTTGTTGTCGATGGTGATGCCGTCGCTCTTGCACTGGGTGTCGACGTCGATGACGTTGCCCGCGCGCGTGGCGGTGACGGGGGCGCAATCCATCTTGCCGGGATTAGAGGTGCCCATGTCCTGGAACTTCTTCGACAGGCCCTCATCCAGACACATCTTGGTGGTCATGGCGCCGGTCATGCCCTTGACGAGGACGCTGGTCTGCCACAAGCCGGGCTTGAGGCCGGGGCCATTGCCGAGGGCTGCGGTGACATCGCCCCCACCGGCGGCCGGCGCCGAAGCCGGAGCGGCGGCCGAACCGTCGCCATCGGCGGAAGCGGGTTTCTTGGAGCAGGCGGCAACCGCCAGCAGGGACAGGGTTACGCAGGCGGCATAAGCAAACTTTTTCATCAGGCAATCTCCCTTGTGATCACAAGGGTTTAGCCGCGCACGGGGATGCGCCGCAATTGCCTATTTAGGCGGGTCAGGGCTGCGGCCTTGACTTGACATAGCAAGGTTACGCCGGCAACGTCCGCCATGTCGTAATACGGGAATCGCCGGGGAGCCCTTATGGTCATCGCTATCGTTGTCATCCTGATCGCCGCCGTGTTCGGCTTCATCCTTTATGCCGCCAGCCAGAAGAACAAGGCCGCCGCGGCGTGGCCCACCGTGCCCGGCAAGATCGTATCCTCGGAAGTCCAGACCCTGCGCAGCAGCGAAAACGGCCTCAGCTACGAAGCCAACATCGTTTATACCTATACCGTCGACGGCCAGGCCCTGACCGGCAACAAGGTCAATTTCTCGGCCTTCCGGTCCACCAACAAGGCCGAACCGCAGAAGAAGGTCGACGCTTATCCCGCCGGCGCCGAGGTCACGGTGCATTACAATCCGAAGAAACCGCAGGAAGCGGTGCTCGAAGTCCTCGGCGCGAAATGAGGCCGCCATGCTGATCGGTCTTATCGGACTTCTTATCGTCCTCGCCCTCATCGGCGGGATGGCGGCTTTTTCCAAGGCGCGCAACAAGGCGGCGCTCGACTGGCCCACGGTTGAGGGCGAAATCGTCCACTCCGAGGCGACAAGCAAATGGTCGACCGACAGCCAGGGCCATGCCGTCATGCGCTACAAGGCGGATATCCATTTCCGTTACACGGTCGACGGCAAGACCTATGACGGCAAGCGTATCACGTTTTTAAGCGCGATCATCGACACGGCGGCCAAGGCCCAGGCGCTATGCGACCGCTATCCGCTGGGCGCCCGGCCGCCGGTTTACTACAACCCGAAAAAGCCCGAGGACAGTGTCCTGGAGCGGCGCGAGGCGAAATAGGTTTCGTCCACCGTTTTTCACCGCCACCGGGTGGCGTGGCGGCGTGAACTTCCTACATCGGGGATTTACAGCGCAATCCACGGAGCGGGACTATGGAGTATCGGCAATTCGGCAGGTCGGGCCTCAAGGTCCCGGCCTTGAGCTTCGGCACGGGCACCTTCGGCGGCAAGGGCGAGTTCTTTGCTCGCTGGGGCGACAGCGACGTGCTGGACGCCACGCGCATGGTCAATATCTGCCTGGATTCCGGCATCAATTTCTTCGACACCGCCGACATCTATTCGCAAGGCGCGTCCGAGGAAATCCTGGGCGCGGCGCTGAAAGGCCGGCGCGACAAGGCGCTGATCGCGACCAAGGCCACCTTTTCGACGGGCGACGGGCCGAACGACAAGGGTTCGTCGCGCTGGCACCTGATCCGCGCCGCCGAAGCCAGCCTCCGACGCCTCGGCACCGACCATATCGACGTCTATTTCATGCATGGCTTCGATGCCCTGACGCCGGTCGAGGAAACGCTGTCGGCGCTCGACCACCTGATCCAGTCCGGCAAGGTGCGCTATATCGGCGCGTCGAACTATTCCGGCTGGCACCTGATGAAGGCGCTGGCGACGTCGGAGAAATACGGCCTCGCCCGCTTTGTCGCCTACCAGGGTTATTACAGCCTGATCGGTCGCGACTACGAATGGGAGCTGATGCCGCTGACTCTGGACCAGGGCGTCGGCACCATGGTGTGGTCGCCGCTCGGCTGGGGGCGACTCACCGGCAAGATCCGGCGCGGCCAGCCACTGACCGAAGGCCGCATCGCCGCCGGCGGCGCGGTCGGCGGCCCGCCTGTCGACGACGACTATCTCTATGACGTGGTCGACGCGCTCGACATCGTCGCCGAGGAAACCGGCAAGACGGTGCCGCAGGTGGCGCTGAACTGGCTGTTGTCGCGGCCGGGCGTGTGCAACCTGGTCGTCGGCGCGCGTAACGAGGAGCAATTGCGCGCCAACCTCGGCGCCATCGGCTGGGCGTTGTCTCCCGACCAGGTGGCGCGTCTCGACGCCGCCAGCCGCAAGCATCCGCCCTACCCGTACTGGCACCAGATGGACTTTGACGAACGGAACCCGAAGCCGACATCGTGGTAAAGGTAAGACCAGGGGGCACAGCCTCCTGGACCCCGTAACGCGACAGGACAAATTAAAACGTCGGCGGCTTACGAAATACGCATAAAAAACCCGGGTCTTTGGACCCGGGTTTTTTATGCGTTTCTCATAGGTCACGGACGTCTCAATTACACCGTCAGGTCATGGGGTCGAGGGGCCTGAGGCCCCTCGCCTTGTCCTCAATCCACGGCCTCTGCCTTGGCGCCCGACTTGTCGACGCCCTTTTGCGAAGGCGTGATGTCGAAGGCGATCTTGCCGTCGGCCAGCTTGACCAGGATATGGCCGCCGCGCACCAGCTTGCCGAACAGTATCTCGTCGGCCAGCGGCTTCTTGATGTTTTCCTGGATGACCCGGGCCAGCGGGCGGGCGCCATACAGTTCGTCGTAGCCGTTCTCGCTCAGCCACTTCGACGCATCCTCGGTCAGTTCGATCGAGATGTGACGGTCGGCCAGCTGCATTTCCAGCTGCAGGATGAACTTCTCGACGACCTTCGAGATCACTTCCGGCTTCAACTGCTTGAAGGTGACGATGGCGTCGAGGCGGTTGCGGAATTCCGGCGTGAACAGGCGCTTGATCGCCTGCTCGTCTTCACCCGTCACCTTCTCGCGGCCGAAGCCGATCGAGTTCTTCTGGTTGTCGGACGCGCCGGCATTGGTGGTCATGATCAGCACGACGTTGCGGAAGTCGACCTTCTTGCCGACCGCGTCGGTCAGCTGGCCGTGGTCCATGACCTGCAGCAGGATGTTGTAGATGTCCTGGTGCGCCTTTTCGATTTCGTCGAGCAGGACGACCGCGTGCGGCTGCTGGTCGACGGCGTCGGTCAAAAGGCCGCCCTGGTCATGGCCGACATAGCCCGGAGGCGCGCCGATCAGGCGGGACACGGTATGGCGTTCCATATATTCCGACATATCGAAGCGCAGCAGCTCGATGCCCATGGTGGCGGCCAGTTGCTTGGCGACCTCGGTCTTGCCGACGCCGGTCGGACCGGAGAACAGGTAGCAGCCGATCGGCTTTTGCGGATCGCGCAGGCCGGCCCGCGCCATCTTGATGGCGGTCGACAGTTGCTCGATGGCTTCGTCCTGGCCGAAAACCGTGCGGTTGAGGTCGGCTTTCAGGTCACGCAGCGCCTCGGTATCGTCACGCGACACCGATTTCGACGGGATACGGGCGATCTTGGAAATGACGTACTCGATCTCCTTCGGGCCGATCACCTTGCGGCGCTTGCTTTCCGGCAGGACCATCTGCAGCGCCCCGGCTTCGTCGATGACGTCGATAGCCTTGTCCGGCAGCTTGCGGTCGGTGATATAGCGCGCCGACAGCTCGACGGCGGCCTTGACGGCGGCGTCGGTGTATTTCAGGTGGTGGAAGGTCTCGTAGTACGGCTTGAGGCCCTTCAGGATCTTGATGGTGTCGTCCAGCGTCGGCTCGTTGACATCGATCTTCTGGAAGCGGCGGACCAGCGCGCGATCCTTCTCGAAATGCTGGCGATATTCTTTGTAGGTGGTCGAACCCATGCAGCGTAGGGAACCGGCGGCAAGCGCGGGCTTCAGCAGGTTCGACGCATCCATCGCCCCGCCCGACGTGGCGCCAGCGCCGATCACCGTATGGATTTCGTCGATGAACAGGACGGCATTGGGATGCGCTTCCAGTTCCTTGACGACCTGCTTGACGCGCTCTTCGAAATCGCCGCGATAGCGGGTGCCGGCCAGCAGCGTGCCCATGTCGAGCGAATAGATGGTGGCGCCGGCCAGGACTTCCGGCACTTCGCCGTCGACGATCTTCTTGGCCAGGCCTTCGGCGATGGCCGTCTTGCCGACGCCGGGATCACCGACCAGAAGCGGATTGTTCTTGGTGCGGCGGCACAGGATCTGGATGCAGCGCTCGACCTCGGCCGAACGTCCGATCAAAGGATCAACCTTGCCGTGGCGCGACTTCTCGTTGAGGTCGACGCAGTAGGCCGCCAGGGCGTCCGTGGTGCCCGCCTTCTTTTCCTCGCTGGAGCTGTTGCCGCTGGGGCCATCCTCGGTGGCGCCGCGCACGACGCGCGATTCGGTAGCGCCCGGCTTCTTGGCGATGCCGTGGGCGATATAGTTGACCGCGTCGTAGCGCGTCATTTCCTGCTCCTGCAGGAAGAAGGCGGCGTGCGATTCGCGTTCCGAGAAGATGGCGACCAGCACATTGGCGCCGGTCACTTCGTCGCGGCCCGAGGACTGGACGTGGATGACGGCGCGCTGGATGACGCGCTGGAAACCGGCCGTGGGCTTGGCTTCTTCCGATTGCGGCTCGACCAGCGACTTGAGGTCGGTCTCGATATAGGCATCGAGCGCGCCTCTCAGCTTGGCCAGGTCGACGTTGCAGGCACTCATCACGGCGGCGGCGTCGACATCGTCGATCAGCGCCAGCAGGAGGTGCTCGAGCGTCGCATATTC